>Ga0214919_10000468_pt1 | contig 68987 bp, 59 predicted proteins | sample LL1503_MetaG_FD_177994 | JGI IMG/M metagenome (GOLD analysis project Ga0214919, IMG submission 177994) | Freshwater microbial communities from Lake Lanier, Atlanta, Georgia, United States - LL-1503 | ecosystem: Environmental > Aquatic > Freshwater > Lake | place: USA: Georgia | collected... | reverse complement strand
CTCTTTTCGCCTCCTCTCTTTTTGCCTCCTCTCTTTTCGCCTCCTCTCTTTTCGCCTCCTCTCTTTTCGCCTCCTCTCTTTTCGCCTCCTCTCTTTGCTCAGCCTCTCTTTTCGCCTCCTCTCTTTGCTCAGCCTCTCTTTTCGCCTCCTCTCTTTTCTCAATATCCTTCTTGACGACCTCAATTTCATTTCTCATCTCATTTTCCTTTCTCATCTCAGGCTCCGTTGTTATTTCTGCCTCCTCCTCCGTTCTCAATTCTGCCCCCTCCTTTCTCAACTCAGCTCTTTCTTTATCAGGTATATTATTATCATCGTTCTCAACTTTTACTTTGCCATATCGAACTTTACGTGTCTTTGAATTTCCTTTATTGTAATATCCTTTGATAAATTTAAAAGCTTCCACAACTTCGGGATAAACTGACAATGACGTATAAACCAAAGGGCACGTGATGTATTTTACATTTGACTCTTTATAATACGCCAATACATGCTTCACGAAATCAGGATACGCATGATGAGCATCTTTATAATTGGCAACAAATGCAACCAATCTATCCCTCGATAATTCTGGAACTCCATCCCTTTCAGCTACTAAATCAGATGAACGTAAACTCATTTTTTTTTTGACAAAGCGTTGTTGTTATCATTGAAATAAAAAAAAAACCTACACAAAACAAATATGCAACAACTCGAAATTGGTGACTATCATATCATTGAAAAAATCGGAGAGGGCAGCTTCGGTCAAGTCTTTAAAGTAAAGCATAAAAGAACGGGTGAATTTCTTGCCATGAAAGTTGAAAATTTACAAAAAGACTCTCCTATTTTGCTGCGTCACGAAAGCAGCATTTACCAATATCTATTTGGGACCCATGGAATCCCCAAATTAAAATGGTTTGGGAAAGAGGGGGATCAATTTTATATGGTGCTCCCTCTTCTTGGCTCGAATCTACACGAAGTTGTTCTATCCATGCAACAAAATAACATCAACTCTTTTCCCCTTACCACCCTTTGCTTTTTGGGGAAATACATGGTCAGTATCCTGCAGGGAATACATAAGCATCATTTAATGCACAGAGATATTAAACCCCAGAATTTTGTCTTGTCTCTAACCAACCAGGAACTTTTTCTCATAGATTTTGGCATGTGCATTGTTTCATCATCTTCATCTTCATCATCATCATCATCATCATCACACCAAATTGGTACATCACCGTTTCTCAACCCCTTTGTTTTCTACGAGAAAAGAGCACCATCACAAATCGATGATTTATGGTCGGTTGGGTTTATCTTATGGTATATGTACTCGCTGGGTGAAATGTTTTCGACAAATAGCGAGAAAAAAAAATTCGTGCAAAAAATAATCACACACAAAAAACAAAATTTCATTGCCAAATTTTTCCTCATCCTCCACACCAACAAAAAACATCATGATGATGATGATAATAACATCTATAACGAATTAATGGATATATTCACTATTTAATCTGATTAACTTTTTTTTTGTTTGTTTCGACATCAAAAATAAAATGAACTTGGCTTCATTTTTTACGTTTGCACAGGATAGTTCGGTTTTATCTCTAAAGGTGAGTGGGACGGACAGACGTTTTTTTTTCTCCATATTTTTTGTCCGTAATTTTTCCATTCAAAAAAAAAAGGTGCGGATCACCTTACATTTTCGGAACCTGACTTACGCCTACAATATTGGCAACGAGGAAACCGTGGAAAAATGTATTGCGTCCATCCTTGAAAAACAGCGCAAATTCAAAAGAGAGTTTGCCATTTTATCACCTGAACGCGCCGAACTTTTGCATGAGCAATCCTTTCATTATTTGCACCATGTTTGCAATATTATGGGTATGACGAAACTCTGTAGAGGCATAACAGCGGCTCGAAAGACAGATCGCCTTCTTGCAAAGCATATTCATGCCATCACCGGCACAGACTCACTCGAGATCATGGGAGATGACCGATCTGGGATCGCGATCAAAGTGGGGGACGAGACGAAAAAATTGATTTTCTATGAAGCCAATCCAGACAAAAAGAAGCGAGACATACTCCTCACCAAACATCGCATGTTTGATTGTCTTCTCCAGTTACTCACCTTTGAAATGATCAACGATGATGGAGATGATGGATTACTTTTCATTCGGGAAGAGTGGTATGCAGAGCTGAAGTGTTTCGATTGTGTTTGCGATTACAAGCGTTGCATTAAACGTAAAGATGGAGGCAGAGGGGGTCGTTGTGAAGCAGAGAAGAAAATGGTGTGTGGGCGCTGTAAGGTGGCCACCTACTGTTCCAAGGATTGTCAAACGAAAGACTGGAAGACAGGAGGGCATAAAGACCGTTGTTTTTCAAGGGAGGCGGAAGATGTGAAGATGGAGGCTTACAAAGAATCATTAGAAGCATTTATTGCAAGGGATTGTTGAGGTTTTCAAAGTCGACGACGACGCTATCCCCTCTTTCTCTCCCTCTTTCTCTCTCTCTTTCTTTCTTTCTCTCTCTCTCTCTCTCTCTCTCTCTCTCTCTCATATTATTTTTTTTAAAAAATATGTATATTTTTTTTTTGTGTGGAAACTAATGAAAGATGGAAACGAGAAATATAGATCAGCAACGATGTTTGCATTTCGTAAAACATTTATTAAAAAATCAAAGGCTAGCAACAAAAAAACATAAGGAGCAAATGGAAAAGGTGACCATATCATTTGAGAAATTTTTGGAAGACACAAACATGCTATTCAAATTAATCGATGATGAAGATGATGTGAAAGACGATGATGCTATTGATGATAACTGCACCAAGCCCACGGAAAAAGACTTTGTGTCGAATATGAAGCGGATTATGCACTATCCTCCACCACGAATTACGCAATTGGATGGCATTGTGGTTTCAAAACTGAATGATAATTTGTCCTCAAAGAATGAGTACATTGAATTTTTCGTAAAACGCAAACATCGTGGCAAAAACATAACAGTAAACTAAAATATATATTCAATAAAACAAAAAAAGAAGAAAAAAAAATGCTAAATTTTTTTGTTGGTGCGTCGTCATCATCATCATCATCATCATCATCCAAGGTGCGGAAAAACAAAAAGACGCAACGTAAAAAGAAAAAACAGCCAAAAACAGAAAAGTTTGAGAATTTATCATGTCATCCTATTGTGCGTCCCCGTACTGTCGTAGGTAAAAATCAAAAAGAGGTCACTACATGTTATAACGACGAGACGTTGTACAAATTAAAAGATGCGTGGAATAAACAGAATCCGTATCAGCGCATTCATTCCGATAACACCACAACAATTTGGAAAGAATTACAACATTTTTTTCGCGATAAATGTAGCCGAGAATCATGTTGGCTAAAAGAACTGGATTCATGGATTCAAGGTGTCAATAGTAATGAAATTATCAAGAAGACATTTGCTCCAAAATCACCAAAATCATGGAATCGTGACCCGCATGAGTGGTTAAGCAATTTTGATATTGAAGCCGTGATGCATCAGTTTGAGCAAAAATTCCCCTTTTTCAAATTCATCGGATCAGCACCCATCGACTTTGACAAATCATTTGATGATGATGATGATGATGATGATTTTCAAAATAATAATGATAATAAGAAAAAACGTAAAACAAATTGTGTTGACAATGCCTTGTGCAATTTCAATCTTGAGTCACACATGAAAAAGGGAATCACCAAAATAGGTTTCTCTTTCAACACAGACCCTCATGACAAACCCGGAGAACATTGGATAAGTATGTTTGTAGATACAAAGAAAAAGTTTATTTTCTTCTTTGACAGTGCGGGGGATGAGATTCCGGACGAAATCAAAGCTTTGAAAGACCGAATCATGACACAAGGAAAAATATTACATATCAATTTCAAGTTTGATCAAAATCATCCCGTTGACCATCAATTACGTGATAGTGAATGCGGAGTTTATTCCCTCTTTTTCATGCAGAGCTTGATTGAAGAAACAGCAAAACCGTCGAGGTTTAAAAAAAACGTTATCCGGGACGGAGAAATGCACAAATTACGGAAAAAATATTTTAATTTCAAAATGTAAAAAGATAATATATTCGTGAAAGACAAGAGAGATGCAAAAAATTCTTATTTTTCAAACTTCTCCGAATCACACCGCTAGCACTGTCCTTGTCAACTTGCTGTATGGTTTAATAAACCCCCTTCGAGACAAGAAAATTCGTGCCGATTGGGATGATGAAACAGAATGGCAAGCTTTGCTGAACACGACCAACATACTCGTTTTAAAATCTCACCACACAAATATCGATGAACTGATTGCAAAGTATCAACATTTAAATTGTCGATTATTTTTCATCGCCAGTGAAAGATATGCAAAAGGCATTTTCTTTGAAGACCAAAAGTATAAAAGGTATCGAAATTGTCTTTTCTTTGATTTTCACGAATTAAACGAAACGGCATCGTGGACGCTTGAAAATATAGTCGATAAAGTGCTTCAAAAATTAAGAAATCATCCTTTGCTACAATCGTTGGTGTTAAGCAAAGAGGATGCAATGGCTCGTTTAACAAAAATGAATCAACGTTACAATCTCTTGCAACATTTTCCCTATGAATTTATTGACGAATTTTATGAATTGCATGGATCTCATCGCGACCGATGCAAAGGTTTTATGATGCCTGGTGACACGGAAGCAACAAAACGCAAAGTGGTTATAATCAATGATGACTATTTCAAAAACGAATATCTGAAAAGACAACAAACCCCTTTGATTGCTCGCCAAAATAATATGTTTGCGGTCATGAAATCATCATCATCATCATCATCATCATTATGGAATGTGGTCACGAGTAGATATAAAAAAAAAGTATCAACATCTGCGTCGTCGAATTCGTACGCTTTTCTTCCAAAGAGTTGATAAATAATTAAGCCCCGACCATTTTTGCGCCAAAAAGAAGCCACAAAAGAACACTTACGAAACTGCCGAACAAAAACCCATATCCCATCCCTTTCATGGTTTTCTGAAAGAGGTGGTAGAATAAAAAGGGGCAGAGGAAATAGGTAATAAATGCGTAAAACAGCATAATTTTGGCAAAGAGTGAGAAATTCTGTGGCATTGACATTTTTTTTAGAGTTGTTTTTTATTTTTATGTTAAGATAAAAAAAAATGACAAGTTCTCCTTATAACGACATGCCATTAGCACACGGCGATTGATGTGAAAGAAAATGCGAAGCTTCATTTCGTGAGCATCAACTTTTCATTAAGTACTTTTAAATGGTTGTTATGGAAACGCATCAAAACAGCTGTTGTTTCACCTCTAAATCGATTATTATACAAAGACGCGTCGAATATATTTTCCTGCATTAAGCAAGTGTTTCGTCATGTTATAAAAATAAATAATTCTCAAGAAGAGGATGGAGTTTACGATCCCACATTTTATACCGTGACACAAATGAGCATCAATAATTTTTATGATAAGTTTATAGAACTATACGATCATCGGCTTAGAGATATCGACGTCAAAGCTGGTGTTGACAATGATTTCGATTATAATAGCTTTTTTGATGCTTGTTGGGAAATAATCACTCTGCACCCAAAAGATCAGCGGAAAACAAATGTGTTCGGTAGGATGAAAAATACTATAAGACATAGATTATTTGGGAGAGGTGGGAAAAAACGAACAAAAAAAATAGTAGCAGCCCGTCGAAGAAGAAAAGGATGATGATAATGATGATGATTTTTAATGTTTACACACAAACAATAGTCGTTAAATCTTCCTCTTTTACATCCTGGTAGATTTCATATGCATCGTTGTAATATAACTGAATCAATTTGACCTCAAAGCTTTCTGGGACAATCGTCAATTCCCTTTTGATTGTTTCCACGAGCATATCCAACCGCTCTGCATTCGTTTTTAGCACAAAACCCTTGACCGAATGAATCGAGTCTGGGATACGACTAGAGTTGAATTCAAAGGGGGTGTCGATTATGATTTCATGACTTTACAAATGTACACATGCTCTCGTCGTTATATAATAGAAATCAGTTCTTCGTTATCGATTTTCTCCTTGTGGATAAATACATAGTATCTATTCAAATTGGAAATCCTGCTTTCCACTTTATTCATCTCCTTGTGGGATTCTCTCATCATTTCCTTCAATGAATTTAATGATGATGATGATGATTTCTTCTCAACCTTATTATCAGCGTTTTCATCTTCCTCGACAAAATCTGCAAACGGACCCGTCATTTTCTTGCATTGTTGCGTGAATGGAAAAAATGACATTTCACTCTTTTCCACCAACACAAATCCAAACTTTTCCATGCATCGAATGAAAAAATCGGCATGCACCAAATACTCATCCACACTATTGTTTATACTGTCTTGAAACACATTGATTCTGTAGCCCAATGAACTCTCATCATCCTTGAATGTTTCCTCCGAATACATCTTACGAATTCGCCACACAGGTTGGTGCTCAAAAACCCTCGCCTTCACATCATCATCATCATCCCCCCCCCTTTCGTCTGACATAATGTTGTTGTCCATCAAATCGCAATCGAAATCAGATATGCAATGGTTTGTGGGCACTTTGCTCAAATCTTTAAAGACACGTTGACCATCATAACAAATGGCGGTAAAGTAGCCTCCGACGCGAATCGTTTTGGACAAATTGGAGAGGAAATTCGTCAACGTCGCCACATTCTTGAAAAAATAATGCAACGCGAAGAAACATGTTCCCACATGAAACCCCCCCTTGGCAATATCTTGAACCATCACCACCCCTTGCGGTAACTCCCTTTTCTTCCTTTCATTTCCAACCGTTAATCCAAAAACAGATTCCAAAATCATTTTCGACTCCTTTCGCTCATACTTGTTCTCAAATATATCTTCGTCATGATCTTCATCCACAACATCTTCTTCTTCGTCGTTCATATTATTATTGTTGATGTTGTTGTTACCAAACAACCCTTTGCCACAATCCACCTGCGCAAATATCATCTTCGTTTTTACCACATCACCACCCTTTGAAGCATACGTTAAAAAACGACGACAAGCTCCGTCCGCGTCGTTGCGTAAATTATCCGACGAAATGTCTAAACCGAGGACAAATGCGAGTCCGCAAGCCTCCCACTTGCTCAAATCCCCCCCTTTCCCGCACGCAAAGTCGACAAGCAACTGTCCAGGTTGGCAAAGAATTTGAAGAAGGAAGCGCTTGGCGAAATTGTGGAATGTTCTCATTGTCATTGTGTTGACTGTTTTTGTGGAGTTATGATTGTCCAGTGGATTCTTGAAGTAATACTTCTTCGTGATCAACCCGCTTTCTTCATTGTTGTCGGACGAAAGTTGCAACAGAAGTTTTGGAAACTTTTCCTCATACGTCTTTTCATCACAGAGCATCGACAAAGGGATGGCGTTGTGGATTTGGCGCCAATTCTCGTTTGCGGTTTTGAAATCATTGCCGAATATCTGATTGCCATGACGAACATCCGCCATTTTGTCGTGGCGAACACGAATCGGGACCCAGCAATATTGAACTCCCACCTCTTTCTTCTTGTACGCGTCAATATCAAAGGCGAATTCGATAATGGAATAATCTTGGAAGATTTCCCGCTTTTTTCGACTATCATCATCATTATCATCCACGATATCGTCTGCGCAAAACGATCGACAACACATGTTCCCGTGTTCATCCAGTGGCAAAAAGGCAAAACCCGCTTCGGAATTGTACGGATCCGTCGGACAAAAAAGGGTGGATTCGTAAATTCCTCCCTTTTTTTCATGATTATGAGAAGGAAGATGAAAATCCCCTTTTAACATTTTCTGCCAACAATTGGTCATGGCTCCAGAACCACAAAGAAGACGCACTACTTTGAATTGTTTGCCTGTTTTTGGATTCGTAAACAATACGGGCGAATGACCATCTGCATCCTTTTGAACACAAACCAGGAAATCAATCGTGATATCTTCTTGCACTTTAAACTTGAAATTGTATTCCCATGTAAATTTGCGAAGTGGTGTTTCATCGTTCATATTTCGCCGAGTGGCACCAACACCCAAAAGGGCGGGTGTGAATATTAATCCATCCGTTTTATACACATTGTGCACGTGCTCATTGTTATCATCATCATCATCATCATCATCATTATTATCATCATGAGTCTTTTTTTGCATCTTGAAAATACGTTGATAGGTGAGTCTGCAACAATCAAAGATGGATCGGCGATTTGTGGCACAGAGAAACTTTTTCGTGATGATCACAAAATGAGTTTTGGAAACAACATGCGGTTTTGGAACGGGAAATGGCTGCAGGGCTTCTACAAAGGCACGGAGAATACTATATCGGAAAATGTTTCCACCACAACCACCACCTTTTGATTGTTGAGCAACCTCTGTTTTCTTTTGTTTCTTGTTTTTTGATTTCTTGAGTGTCCCTAAAAATTCGCGCAGGGACCTCTTCTTTTGCACCCTTTTTTTCTTAACTCGATATTTCTCATCATCGTCATCGTCATCATCGTCAGATTCCGAAGAAGATGTTCCATCGGATGAAGAGGTTTCCAACAAATCAGTGTAATCATCATCCTGATCATCTTCCTCATTTTCCTCATCCATCCCGTCTTTTTCCTGATCCATCATCCATTTTACCAAATGCAAATTCTCTCCCCTTTTACGTTTTTCAATAACATCATAGCCCGTATCCAAAGATGATGTTTTATCCGTAGAGAATAACACTTTTACATTATCATCATCATCGGTGCCTTTTAGCTTTTTTTTCCCATCATCATCTTTATCATCATCATCATCATCATCATCAAAATCATCAGCTATTTCATCCACTTCGTTATTCATAAAAGGGAAAGGGCGGATTGATTTTCCTTCCAAGAAATACAAATCGAATGCTGCAAAAACATTTTTCTCTACAATGTATTCCCCATCCAATATACTATTCTTGCACATTTCATTTTCCGTTGTCATACCCGTAAAGGTAATCTGCATGCTGGTGGATAAAAGATAGATATTCCCTGATTTGGAAACAAACAGTAGCCTCCTTTCACCATCTGCCTTGTCTGTCACGCAATAAGGATTATCCACAGACAAAATGGATGTTTGAACTTGTCTCGCCAAATTTTCCACTTGCAATGTAATGGCAGAAGGACCAATGAAATCAGAACTCGACATGCGTAATTTTTGAATGTCTTTGCTACACATTTGCAAATATTCTTGTTGCACTAATTTTGTTTCCGAAGATGATATCGGATAGGATGTCTGCTGCAATCCTTGTAATACAATCGTAATCACAGCATCCATTGATGAGACCAAATTCTCCCTTGAAAGTAAAGAAGCACGAAATGAATCCATTTCTATTTCGATTTCGTAATTCTCACAAGAATCAAAAATTTTGGAATCCAAAACATTGCGACAATAGACATATTCCCCCGCAATATGTTTCGAACTTTTCACGACACTTAATTCCACCTTGACTGGATATTGAGGGTGAACAAAGGTCAATCTATTGATGTACCGGAAAAATTTATTCACGTCGTTCCATTTTTTCAACAACTCTTTTACATTTTCGTTTTCGACCACTGTCTCTGTTTCGTACGAAAGCGAATAATTGTATTCAGGGACGAATATATTGGAAAGACGAGTATAGTGATGATTTGGAGATTTTTCAACTCCTGCAGCAATCTCCTTTGTGATAAATTTGTACAATGATTTATTCGATCCAAAGGCTGGGTGGAGGATACGTCCAAGATTATTCTCCTTTGCGTATGTGAAAATGGCCTCTTTGCCATTAATTTCCGTGCGGATCATTTGGAACCCTGAGTCCACGTGATTAAATACACGAAGGATAAAATCCCCACTTTTATCTTTGTTGGTATATTTGAATCCTGAAGCCAGTAATCGTTGAATGACATGTTTGTAATCGTCCTTGTTGAGACGACATCTTTTTGAATCCTTTTCAGAGACATGATTTACATTCACATTTTTGGTCGCAAAACGAACTTCAAGTTCATGCTGCTGCTGCTGCATATTATTAGGTGTCTTTTTGTTATCTTTGCAAACGCGATCGTGGAAGTATTCGATCATGGCATCTCGTTGTTGTAAAGGAGATAATTTAGAAGAAATTATTTTTTTTGAAGATGAAGTTTCCATTGTTGGTTTTTTTTACACACAATTTAAATTTTAATTCAAACAAACCACAGAAAGAAATAATGAATCATTTCATGGCAATGATATTTTCCATCTTTTCACTATATGCAATGATGAGAATGGCAAATTGCAAAAAATGCAAATTCACATCATCATCATCATCCTCCTCCTCGTACAGCATTCCACCCCCATCTTTTTCTCCTCAGACCCTGAATCAGCAGCGAATGCTAGAAAGTTTGATTCATTGTCCTGAAACAAAGGTGGTTATTGCGACGGGACCGAGCGGAACCGGAAAGACCTTTTTATCTTGTTATGCAGCTTTAGTAACGGCTGGATTAGTCCCATCTTCTTTCAACATGGACACCCGCCAATTCGACAAGATATTGGTGACTCGTCCTTTGATCACGGTCGAGAACGAAGATTTAGGATACCTGCCTGGGAAAATGGAAAAGAAACTGGAACCCTGGGTGGATAATTTCCAAGACAATTTTGAACAACTCGTTACCAACGGAAAGACAATCGTCAAATATATCCAAGACGGAAAAATTCAATTCAAAAATCTGGGATATATGCGTGGAACTACTCTTCGCAACACCTTTATCATTGCCGACGAAATGCAAAATGCATCCCCTTTGCAAATGAAAATGTTGTTGACTCGTTTGGATGAGACTTCGAAAATTGTTATTCTAGGTGACACGACACAATCAGATTTCGCAAAAGAGATAATGGTAAAGGATGGATTGACGGATTTAATTCATCGTTTATCAACACAGGACAATGAAATTATTCAGCATTTACAATTTCAGAAAAGTGATATTCAACGAAGCGAATTAACATCATACATTTGCGATTTGTACGAAGAAAATGATGTTGAAAAAGTACCCAAATATTATTCAAAAGATTGGGTGACTCTTCGGAAAGGGGGAGAGACTGATGCGGCAATGATTCCACTCAAGCACTATTAATTAAGTTGAATATATATATATATAATTATTCACTCCAATTTTTGTTACAATCCAAGCATGTCACGAAAACAGTCATGGGTTCATCTGCGGAGCGAATTTGTACTTGATAGTATGTACAACGTTTTGATTTACAACGACGACACGTAAATGTATCGGTAGAACTCTCCATTTTCTTGTCGTATTTATGGAAATCCCGCGCCCTTTTTGATTCAATCAACCTCTCCCATTTAAGAGGCTTCATCTGTTGATGCGTCATGGAAGACAATTCTTCCATTGATATCTCTCCAATGAAAAGCTGTTGTTGCAGATCGGCATTGTATTTGAGGTTGATAAAGACAGAACGAAAGCGGTCCAAATACAATTGCACGAATCGTGGATTTTGCCAAGTCCTGACAACTTTTCGCATTTTGGCTTTCCGAATCGTGTAGTTAAACACACCAATTTCTACATTTTGTATTAAACTCTGAGTAGTAGACAGTATGGTGAAATGACTGGAACATTTTTTGATCAAGAGATCGCGAAATTCACGATGTCGCAATGCCAGAATGTTTGAATTTTGTAAAAGTTGATTTTTCTTTTCTTTTTTTGTTAGTTTGGGTATCTTTTCAACTTTGATGACAACAACCCCCTTTTTAACTCTCGCCTTTTTTGTATGTTTGGCAACTTTTTCCGACATCCTTGTTTTTTTTTATTTAAAAAATAAATATGATGAATGTTAAGAAAAGAGGGGGGAGAGAGAGAGGACATGTTGTGGTGAGTCTTTAACGAATAAGTTTCCGACGACGATTAGTTGATGGTGGAGGTTGTATAATTTGTGATTGTCGATATTGTTGTTGTTGTTGTTGTTGTTGTTGACTCAGTGCTGGACGATGATGAGGTTGTGTTCTTCCACCACGTTGTTGATGGTATTGTTGATGAAACTGTTGTTTTTGGGTATAAAATTGAGGATGAGGTTGTTGATGTTGTTGTTGATGTTGTTGATGTTGTTGTTGATGTTGTTGATGTTGTTGTTGATGTTGTTGATGTTGTTGATGACGTTGATGTTGTGTTGTGACAATATTATCTACCCAATCCTTTGTTTCAATGCGGGTTTTATCAGTTGGTGGTCTTTGTGGAAAAACAATGTGTTGAGTCGGATTCCGCAAATCATACTCGTAATATTCATCCTTGGTAACAGAAACCGCCGACAAAAAGTACCGTACATTGACAAAGTGACTTAATTGCAATGTTTTATCTTGAATATTTTCCTGAATAGTCTCATCATAGAGTTGGTCATTCGCATTCAAAGATGAACACGACATATCAAAGACCAAGTTGTGCAAAGAGGTAATGCCGTCCACACCGAAATCCGTTTTCATCCTTTGGGGATCACGTTTGCAGACAAGACGTTCTACGCCATCGAAAAATTGCAAGATTTCAGGACTCCCCACTTTATAAAACTCGCTTCTATCGATCAGCATTTCATTTGCCAAAACACGGTTTTGTAAACAAGCATCTTCCATACCCCATCCCCAATAATTCGGGTATCCATTCACCCTTTCAAAATCACCTGCTTTGATGGAAACAATTCCACCGAGTGCCGTTTCGAAACCGTAATAATGCTTCACCTTTCCCGTATCTGTTTTGTAATCAAATAGGCGGTGAAAGGGTAATGTATCAATATCATGGAACACAAGCGTAATATCTTTGTAATTCTCTGGAAAGGATCTTTTAACTGTGAGAAATCCAATATTTTTCATCGCACCTCGATTGAACATGCGTTTATCATGTTGATGAACAAAAAGAAATTGTATATTTTCGGCTTCAATTTCTTCTTTGAATAAAAAGGACATTTGGCGAATGAAAAATACCCGATGATGCATTCTGTCGCGATAAGGTACAATAATCACCATTTCCGGACGACTTGTATTCTGCATTTTTTTTGAATGTTTTTGTTTGTTTTTTTTTAAAAAAAAAGGACGGATTTATTTGTTATGTTGTATGATATTTAGATGACGAAAGACGACGCGTTTTTATAAGGGAATGGGAATCATCCTTTTTTATCGTATTATCATCATGATCATCATCATCATGATCATCATGATCATCATCATCATCATTATCATCATCATTATCATCATCTTTTTCACCCCCTTTATTGTTGTCGTCGTTATCCAAAATTTTTAAAAATGTGTGTTTGGACATGGCACGGTCGCAATTTTTAATGGCATACAAATATAATTGGCGCCCTACTTTCCACGACGTTTGAAATTGTTTTTTATCTATGATATCATCATCATTATCATCATCATCATCATCATCATCATCGTGATTATCATTATCATTATCAGTATCATCTTTTTTCACATTATTATTATCATGACCATCATTGTTATTGGCATTGTCATCATCTTTTTCATCAACATGTTCTTTACGTTGTTGTTTTTCATTGTATACAATTCTTGAAAATTCCGCAAAGACACTTGCCACCCCAAACAAATCTACATTTTTCCGATAGACTTGATTGTAATATTTATTCACATCCAATTCTCTCTTTTTCAAATCGTAATTGCGTTTGTTTCGTAAAACTGAACTTTGCTGATCCAATAAAATATTGATTGCACTTTCATGTGATTGAAATTGTTTTCCCCCTATGCGCAATATTTCAGACGCTGGTAATTTCACCCGTGGTCCATGAAATCGTAAAAGGGCGTACAATTTACTTAATCCGATAATCACATCCATTCGTTTTTCAAAATCTTTCGTCTTCACAAAATACTTCAACAAAAAACGTTTACGCAATATCTCATTGTCACCCTTTCCCATTTTACCCGATTTCTTATTTCGTATTAATTCCGGTAATAATTCATCATTATACGCTTTCTCAAACTTTTCCGTTAACATTAAACATGATGCCGGCAAATTTTTACTAAGTGAACGATAACGTGTCTTGTTGTATCCCTGGCCTTCTCTTGCCAATCCCCAATCTATAAGACGTACGTGCCCGTCCGAAAACAATAAATTTGCGGATCGAATATCTGAATGAAACACTCCCTTTTTATTCATTGGGATAATGGCCTTACGGACCAAACTAGATAAATCACGTCGAATTACATGAAAACGTGGGAATGAAAAATTCAAAGTGAAATATTTACCAACTTCCATACCACCATCTGGCATATTCAATAAGCGTAGCGTCTCCGTTGCGTCACGTTTTTCGTCTTCTGTTCGTGGAACCTTGAACATTTTTGGATTCTTCGTACATTTTTCATCAAATCCTTTCCAGTCTTCTTCTTTGATAAACTCAAAGGCAGGAGTATCCATCGTCACACGATCAAGCAAAAAGTGTTTTTTGTATCCAGACACTTTACGCAATTTTGTACGTAGTGTTTTAATTAATCGATACTCTTCTGCCTGCGACTCCTTTGTGAAAATTTTACTTATCATTCGATCTCGACGTCGTAGGAACGAATTTTTTACGTTTCCTTTCAATATATCGTCCATTCCTGGCAAAGCAGGTTTCATCACGCAACTGAATCCACCAGAACCAACTGCTTCACCCCCCTTTAATACTGAACTTTTTAATTTTTTTTTTCTCACTGTTTTCTGTAATTTCTTGGTCCGACGTTTCTCTGTGAAAAACATTATTTTTTGCAATTTAATCTTATCAACATAATTTTTTCGACCCAAAATGTCATCATCATCATCATCATCATCATCTCCAAATCAGTCCCCAAAATTCAAATTGATTGATTCGCATGTTTACGATGACACCCATTTCGTTGAATATGAAGATGAAAAATTCAATAACCACTATCAATTCTTTACCATCAACCTCTTTGGCAAAAACGAAAAGGGAGAAACCGCCTGCATTCGCATAAAAGATTTCATGCCTTTTTTCTACGTTGAAGTTGATGGTATTCGCGAAGATGATAGTGATGCCATAGGAACAGCCCACCGCAAACTAGAAGAATACATTCGCAAACAACTTGACATACGCACGACATTTTTGAAAAGTTGTAACCTCGAGGTTTATGAAAATATACCAGATGAATATGCGAGCAGCCGTACTGAAGAAGGAGACGATTGGAACGGTACTGGTCCAGCCTTTGATAAGAGGTGTTTCTGTTTCAGCAACATTTTCTCCGTTGAAAAATGCAACAAAAAAAAATTGTATGGCTTTCACATGAATGCCAATGATGGAAATTTTGTGTTCTTCAAAATACAGTTTCGTTCGTTGGCTGCCTACAACAAAATCAAGGCCTTTTGGTACACAGTAGACACTGAAAAAACAGAAATTCTAAAAAAGGGGGAATTTCGTCGTCCTAAACTCAGGAAAGATCGTGAAGAACTTGTCATTCCCGATTCGTCCGCGTATTTTTACATCTACGAGGCAAACATTCCCCCACTTTTACGGTTTTTCCATCTTCGAAATATTTGCCCTTCTGGTTGGATTGAGATACAAGGAGAATGCGACCTCATGAGTGGACTTGGGATTACTCATAGCCGATGCAGTCTGGAATACTCACCCGAAAGCTTCTTACAGATTCATCCTTTGCATAGCTGTGAAGTTTCTGTTCCATACACCATTTGCAGTTTTGATATCGAAGCGAGCAGTAGTCACGGCGACTTCCCTTTACCAATCAAGACATACAGAAAATTTGCAATCAATGTCATGGACATCTATGAGCACTTGATGAGACGCGGATTCTTGTTGACAGCAGCGACAACATCAGCAGCGACAGCGACAACATCAGCAGCGACAGTGACAACATCAGCAGCGACAGCGACAACATCAGCAGCGAGAGCGACAACATCAGCGACAGCGACAACATCAGCAGCGACAGCGACAACATCAGCAGCGAGAGCGACAACATCAGCGACAGCGACAACATCAGCAGCGACAGCGACAACATCAGCAGCGACAGTGACAACATCAGCAGCGACAGTGACAACATCAGCAGCGACAGTGACAACATCAGCAGCGACAGCGACAACATCAGCAGCGACAGTGACAACATCAGCAGCGACAGTGACAACATCAGCAGCGAGAGCGACAACATCAGCAGCGACAGTGACAACATCAGCAGCGAGAGCGACAACATCAGCAACGACAGTGACAAAATTTGAAAAAGTCATTGGTCATATGCTTCTCATCGCATTGATGAAATCGTTTTTCAAGCAACCGGTAGAAATTATCCGAGACGATGCAAGTCTTGTCGACATGACGACCTGGGAAGACGTTTGGACAAATATTTGGTTCCCCGACAAAGCCTTTGAGCATGATCCAGATTCAAAGAAAATGTTTGAAGAAGTTGAGCATCTAATTGATACTCTCTTTTTTGACCAAAATCTCGGATATCTTTTATCCTATGGAGACATCAAAAATCTATTCGAAGCAACCATTCAGGATTGGATTTCAACCACTCATTTCGGTGATGCAAAATATCAAGATGAAGAGTCATTACGCATTCAAAGCATCCATTATGATGATGATGATGATGATGATGCTGATGATGCTGATGATGCTGATGATGCTGATGCTGATGCTGCTGATGATGATGATGATGATGATGATGACGCAATATTTGTAGTCTCTGCGCAGCGACCATCAAAGAAAAGAAAACCAAAAAAAACATCATCATCATCATCATCATCATCCTCCTCTTCGATGAGGAAAACATCTTCCAGACTCTCCCTTTGGCAACTTCTATGCGATTCCAGACGATCCCGTGATTCCAAAATCACCATCATTGATAATTCAATATGCATGACATGGACCGAAAAAAACAATTTTTCCGAATTCCGACCCTTTCCGAAACTAGAAGGAGATCAAGTTACCTTTATCGGTTGCTCGTTTTACACAATCGGGACTCGTGATCATCCCCCCATTTCAAAAGATATATGCATTGTTCTCGGGACCTCCGACACTTCACAAGATTTTCAAATTGTTACCAGAAACACCGAAGGAAAAGTTCTCGCCGAATTTGCAAAGGTCATTCGCGACAATGACCCGGATTTCATTATCGGATACAACATCTTTGGATTTGATTACACTTTCATGTACGAGCGGGCCCAAGCGTGCAATGTCAAAGGTGATTTCCTCGATGTATCGCGATTGCAGAGAAATCGGTCCAAATACGATAGAATGTGCGAAATGACTGTCAAACTCGCCTCCGGAACACATGAACTCAAGTACATGTCATGCCCCGGTCGTGTTCAGATTGACCTTCTCAACCATCTACGCCGAGAAGAAAACCTGCCATCTTACAAACTCGATTATGTCAGCGGCTATTTCCTCGGTGATTTCGTCTCCTCCTTTAGTCTCCACGACAACGAAGACAGAACCAAGGTGCAATCACAAAACCTCGCCGGATTGAGCCCCGGAAACTACATCCACTTTGAAGAATTAGGAAATACTCGCGAGTATATTGCCAACGGCGCCAAATTTTTTGTCGAATCCGTCAATTACGCCACCAAAACGTTTGTGGTCATTTCAAACGAGCATTACCTTCAACTTCCCCAAAGAAACAAAATCAGATGGTGTCTCGCCAAAGATGATGTGTCCCCCAAACAAATTTTCGAGTGGACGAATGAATCCGATTCAAAACGATTCCTTGTTGCCAAGTACTGTATCCAAGATTGTCGTCTCGTACTTGAACTCCTCAAGAAACTCGATGTCCTCACCGGATTCGTGGAAATGTCCAACATATGCTCCGTCCCTTTGAACTTTCTCGTGCTGAGAGGACAAGGAATCAAACTCACCAGCTACGTTTCCAAGAAATGCATGCAAATGAATGTGCTCATGCGTGTCATTGATGTGGACATGAACGATTCCGGCTACGAGGGTGCCACGGTTCTCGCACCCAAAACGGATTTCTATCTTGATTCTCCCGTCGCCTGCGTAGACTACGCCAGTTTGTACCCTTCGTGCATGATCGCCTACAACATCTCCCACGACAGCAAATTGTGGACCAAAGATTTTGCCATCGATGCAGTGACCAAGGAACTCGTATGCGTCGACGAAAGTTTTCCCGACGTGACCAAGCGTGAAGCCATGGAGGCGCTGATTCTTCAAAAGTACGGTGCCGACGAAGTGTTTTTCCAAGACATTGAGTATAAAATCTACACCTTGAAACGTAAGACCGAAAAAGCCGCCGCGAAGAAATACGAAACCGGAAAGAGGGTTGTCCGATATGTCAACTTCTTCGACCCAAGCCGTCGAAATATCATGCCCATGATTCTCCGCGAACTCTTACTCGCAAGAAAGGCCACTCGCCAACAAATGAAAGGGGAAAAAGATGAATTCATGTACAACGTCCTCGACAAGCGACAACTGGCCTACAAACTCACCTCCAACTCCCTTTACGGCCAAAGCGGGGCTCGCACAAGCACTTTTTACGACAAAGACGTCGCCGCGTCCACCACCGCCATGGGCAGAAACATGCTGATGCTCGCCAAATCCTTTATCGAAAAAAACTATCGTCAACGCATCGTCCAAGTCTGCGGCAAGACAGTTCTCGTCAACGCAGAATACATTTACGGCGACACCGACTCCGTCTTCTTTCGATTCAACCCTTGCAAACCTGACGATGGAACCGCAATCGTTGGACAAGAAGCTCTCGAAATAACGATTGAGTTGGCAAAGACTGCGGGTGCGCTGTTCAGCAAATTCCAGTACGGCCCCCATGATTTAGAGTACGAAAAGACATTCATGCCTTTCATCCTCCTTTCCAAAAAGAGATACGTTGGCATGATGTACGAATCGGATCCGAAGAAGTGCAAGCGCAAAGAAATGGGCATCGTCTTGAAGCGTCGTGATAATGCACCGATTGTCAAAGTGGTATACGGCGGTCTCATTGACATTCTCATGGGCGGCGATGTGGAAGCAGTGACCAAAGCATTGGAGTTCTTGAACCATCATCTCGCGAAACTGAAAGGTGGCGGGGTTGGGATGGACAAACTTGTGGTCTCGAAAGCTTTACGCGCTGATTACAAGAATCCTCGACAGATTGCGCACAAGGTGTTGGCGGACAGAATGTTTGAAAGGGATCGGGGCAACAAACTTACCGCTGGACACCGAGTGCCTTATGTCTACATCAAGGTGGATGATAATGCGAAATTGCTGCAGGGGGAAAAGATTGAAACTCCCGATTTTATTTTGACGCATGGACTTCAAGTGGACTATGAATTTTACATCACCAACCAGATCATGAAACCGGTGAAGCAACTGTTTGGATTGATGTTAGATCAGATCATGACTCTGCGAGGATTAGATGCGATGCGAAAGGAGATGGAGGATGAGATGGCAGGTGTTCCGGAGAAGATTAGGCAGCGGTATGATCCGGAAACATTGGAGTTTGAGGAGAAGGTGATTGAGAAGCGGGAAGATGTGCGTGGTAAATATGTGGAGAAAGTTTTGTTCCAGCCGTTTTTGACATTGAAGCTAGCAAAGAGGGCGTTGGTCTTATCATCATCATCATCATCATCATCTTTGCATCCTCCGTTTAAAAAACCCAAGAATGCAGCATCATCATCATCATCATCATCATCATCGTTGAATTCTACCGCTTTTTTCCTGAAATCACAAGCAGCACCATTGCGACAAAAAAAAATCGAAGTGTTTTATAAAAAGATAAATCTCTAGAGCGAATTTTTACTTGTTATTACGATGAGAGACGCAAAAAATTAAAATTTCTCAATCATCCTCATCATCATCGTCTTTTTTTTTCGTGATTTACAAGATCGTTTTGTGCTCGTTTTTCCTTTTCCCCCCTTCCTCCTTCCCCCATCCATTTTGTTTCCCCCCACTTTGTCGCAATATTTCGAATAAGCTTCAGACAAAAAATCGAGTTTGATAAAAGGTTTTAAATCATCGTAATTTTCGAAATCTATTCTTTCAAAATCAGCGAGCAACTGACTAATATCTTCCTTGACGGAAATTTCTGGGAAAATTTGTTTTTGGTGTTTTTTTTGATACTTCCTGTATTCTTCGCAAATTTGAAAATACAAATCCATATCCTTTTCTTGCAATTTTTGAATTTTCCATGCCTTTTCAAAATGAACATACAAGCCTTTGTCGATTTTGCTGCTTTGGAATTCGTACCTTTCTCGACGACAAAAGGCTTTAAATTTTCTGAATTCAGTCAAATAAGATGACGATAATGACAACTTTTCATCCTTATACAAATCAATAATTTCATCATACTCTAAAGACAAATTATCAACAATTAAATTATGCGCATCACTTGGATAATCGTCGGAATTCAGTTTATACAAAAGCATATCTGACGCATACTTAAAGTAGCGACGAAGTATTTTGAAGAGATCTTTGACGCATTCAAATTGTTTTAAAGTCAAATCCTTTTTCGGTTTTTTTAACTCCGCATCGGCTTTTAAATACCCATAATAAAGTTCGGTCATTACATCTTTTAGAAGTAGATCAGATGATAATTTATTATCTCCATCAAAAGTTTTATCCCAACGGCTCAAAAAGGCTGCATCTTTAATAACTTCATTGAATGGTTTGACACGTGCAAGATTATTGTATTCCTGCTCTTCTTTAAAACCAGTGCTGAAAAATCCCATACGATTATACCAACTTTGATTAAAAACGGCAATGTTCAACATACACGCATATGGAAGGGTCAAATTTTGCTCTTTTACATTTGGTAAATTTAAAGGTATGTACTGAGCATCTTGAAGATATATCAAAGGCGATTTGATTTTTCGGGCAAAATCTTGAAGTAGTCTAAGAATTTTTGTCCCGTTCACACCTTTACACGCACTAAGAAACTTTAAATGAATTTTTCGACTTGGTAATTCTATGACAATTTCTAATCCAAATTTCGTCTCGCAATTTTGAACTAAATAACTTCCTCTTGATTGATTATAAGAAAAACGTAATCCTACGTCACGAAAGATTCTATTTAGAACAGTCAACCACTGCAATGGTTTTTTTAGGTCTGCTGTGTCTTTTAGGAGTGAAAACCCGTGGTTTAAAAGGCAGTTATGAAAATCGTCATCATTATGAGTGCATCTAGATATCATATTGTGAAATGCTTTCATTTGAAAATGTTCGTTTAATAAGGATGTGTCATGCTCTTTTTTAACATAAATCTTTGCACCGGAACCAAGAATGGGTTTCAGGTTTTGTAGTGGAACATATAAAAGTTGATTCCGTTTAACTTTTAAATTTGGATGAAAAACAGAATGAAATATGTTTTCAATAGTCTTATTGACTTGTAAATCTTTCATTTCTGGACCATTAGAGCCTTCTTTAAATTTTGTATCGTATATACTAAACTTAATCTCATCACCGGTAATATCTGCATTTCCAAAATAATGAACATAAAATGGTTTTTGTTTCGCAGTTGTTTCCTCATCATCATATGATAATCTACATAATTGCACCATCATGTTCTGGTATTGCAAAGATGGAATTGAATTGATATGATAAGCAAAATAAAGTTGAGGTGCGGAAAAATCTTTATCCGTAAATAAGATCCATGAATAGAAGCCAGGAATTAATGCATCTTCACTCTTTGCAGCAATTAAAGGACATAATTCTTCAAGAGGCACATCCGCTGCATAATACAAGGAGCTGTTTGTAAAAAACATTCGTGCATCTGTATCGTATATTTCAGCTTCATCTTTCTTATCACAAATTTCTTTTCGTAAATTTGAGACATTTAAATTATTATCTTCGACAATTTTCTTCCAATTTTCCTTTTTTGTATCTGTCATTTTTTTCGTTTTAGCGTCAATTTACATACACTATACCTAATTTTTTTTTAAAACATGTGTGTCATGAACTTTTACCTCCTACACAAACTCTTATCTATGGTACAGATTTGATAAAGGGACTTCTCGTACCCCTTTGCAGCAATATATGTTGCTTTGTCTGAATCGTAGAGAGGTGTCAAATTGAGTTCAAAGTATTCAATGCGAATCGGTGCTAAAAACCAGTCATCAACTTTTACCTCCTACACAAACTCTTATCTACGGTACAGATTTGATAAAGGGACTTCTCGTACCCCTTTGCAGCACCTGCTTCTGCGCGTGGACTAAAATATCTGGAAGGTTTTACGGTTAATGTTGTTGTTGTTGATATGACGGTTGATGCCGATGATAATGAACATTTTGTGGGACATGATCGTCTATGAAGAGCACGTCGATTGCCCATGGAAATGGCACCAATGGTTGATCCTGGTTGATAGTCAGTTTGCAAAGAAGACGCTGTATATTTGACATTTGGTAAACGGTGATTTCCTGATCCACTTTTCATTTGCATTTTGTAGTTGCGGCAGCATTGCATTTGTGTTTTTTTTTGGGAAAAATAATTTGATTTAATATCATGCGAAATAAAAAACTATGCTGATTCACTTTTTTTTTGCAGAAAATAGATAACTATGCTGTGTGAAAGCATAGAGAAAAAGGGACGTGTGAAATGTGAACATGGAAAAGAGCGATATAAATGCAAACCATGTGGTGGAGCAGGAATTTGTGAACATGGAAAACAGCGAAGCAGGTGCAAACCATGTGGTGGAGCAGGAATTTGTGAACATGGAAAAGAGCGACATACATGCAAACCATGTGGTGGAGCAGGAATTTGTGAACATGGAAAACAGCGCAATACATGCAAACCATGTGGTGGAGCAGGAATTTGTGAACATGGAAAACAGCGCAATACATGCAAACCATGTGGTGGAGCAGGAATTTGTGAACATGGAAAGCGGCGCGATCGGTGCAAATCATGTGGTGGAGCAGGAATTTGTGAACATGGAAAGCGGCGAGATACATGCCAACCATGTGGTGGAGCAGGAATTTGTGAACATGGAAAACAGCGAATTAGGTGCAAATATTGTGGTGGATCTTCACTTTGCAAATCGGAAAATTGTCACCGATTTCCTCATAAATTAAAATCATTATATGAAGGCTACTGCATGCAATGTGTTGTCAACAAGAACATGTTTCCTGACCGCCCGCGTCCAAAAAATTTACGGACCAAAGAAACAACCGTATCAAAATTTTTAGAAGACACTTTCCCAGATTTTACCTGGACTTTTAATAAAAGGGTGGAAGACGGATGCTCAAAAAGACGTCCTGATGCTCTTGTTCAATTCGGGACTCATCTTGTCATTGTTGAAATTGATGAGCATCGTCATTGCGGTTACAACATACTCTGTAATCATCGCAGAATGGTTGAAATCCTACAGGACAATAATCATAGTCCCGTGGTGTTTATTCGATTTAACCCAGATGCCTACTTTCATCACATCAGGCACGGAAGCTGCTGGAGTATGAACAAACTAGGATATTACGTTATTTCAAAACAAAGAGAATGGGAAACGAGATTGGAAACTTTAAAACAAACATTTTTAAAACATACATTATCAGTACCAGAAAAATCAATCACGGAAGAATATTTGTTCTACGACTAGGATAATTGTTTTTATTTATAAGTTCTTTTTTTGTTTTCAAAACACCCTTTCCGCCAAATAAATAAATAAACTATACAAAATACTCATGAAAAGCAACCCTTGCAGATTATAACCCCCTTCGCTATTAAACAACACCGGTAAAAAGATATTCAACTGCAATCTCACAATCGGCATTTGAAACACAAAATACAGCAGTCCCGATACAATCGGCAATTGCAAACTCTCGTATACTTCATCAAAACTCGCAAACCGCATTTGCGATAAATTGTAACTACTGATCATATTCTTCCTCGACGCTTTCCGCATGTTGGGATTCTGAGTGTACTCCAACTCATTTTCGTAATCTTCGTCATAATGCTCATCATTTTTACCTCGACTGTGATCTCCAGGATATTTGTTCGGCAAAGGGGCGGGAGGTGGTGAGATGATGGCCTGATCTCGATAGGTGGGTGGAACATTTTCAGCAGAGGGAATGTAATTGGCTTGCACAAGTGGATCATTGGTGAGCAAAGCGGGGGAATTGGGCATGTCTCTTGTTTGTAATGATGTTAAGCCTGCTGCACTCGCCTTTTGTAATCCCGTCAACATTAACTGCATGCTAACATCGTCTAAAATCTCTTCTTTGGAAACAATGTTGTTTTGATTGGGATTCTTGACACTTAAATCCAAAAGACTTGTGGAAGCATTCATTTTTATGTTATGACAGAGGACTTTATTCTGATCATTCACAACGCGTTTTTTTTCCGGGTCCAAATCATTATTTTTTTGTCAGAGAAAGGGTGAAGAAAATAAAAAATTCAAATCATGGAATTAAAGAGAGGAGTTCTTAGTCGCACACAACTTGATATTATTCAAGATTATGTCAATGAGATTGCCGATGATGATGATGATGATAATGAAGTATTTCTTATTTTTCCTACACAACGTGATGATAGGCAAACTTTTGTCAATCTGAATGATTCTGAAGATGATCAAGATGATGAAGATGATGAAGATGATATTCCAGATCTAGTCGATGACTTTGGAAACGTAGTCTTCAGTTCTCCCCCACCAATTATTAAGTCGTATGTGTATATCCGGAGAGATGAATAGTTGTTATTTACATATTCTTTCTGGCAAAATTCAAAATGTGCTTGCAAGACCATATTCCAAAAACCACCCACATATTTTGCACCACATCGCCTGTAAACGTAAACATGTTGCGAACAATGTGACAATGCGGTGCACCAACTGTAAACATAGATTTTAAAAATCCCCACGTGCCAGAGGGAGTGCAATAGTAGACATAAACTTGAGACAAAATGTAATGCGAAGACATCCAAAACAGATACAAAGCTACATATTCTAAAAAAGGGCCCGACAAGGGAATTGTTTTCTGTAAAAAAAACAAGGATGAATAGGAGAAAATTTCTTGTTTTTCTTTGTCGAATGTTTTTTCAGTCGTTTCTTTTCGCATATCATCATCCATCACCCCCACTTTCGCTTCCACCACCTCATGAATCTCCTCATTTTCTTCCACCACATTGATCTCGTCCATCCCTTTTTTTTTCTTCTTCTTTAATTATTAAACTAAAAGACTTATCATAAATACCTTTTATTTTCTTTTCTTGTTCTTCTTTCTGAGATGCCAGAAAATATAATCTACAAAATTCCCAAACGGTTTCCATATAGTTTTGTCTCGTTGAAGCCACAAGGTTATACAGAACTATTACAAGAAAACAAGCGTTTCGAAAAGAGATTGCATTTAATGAGTGATGAAATTTTGTTTCGCGAATTTATGGTTAATTTTCGAGTTTTAGACGTGAAACACAAGAAACAAATTGAAAAATATTTAGAAAACGTTTCTGCAGAATTAAAAGTGCGGGGAAAAATGGTCCATTTTAATGAAAAACACGGATACTGCACCCTTGGCAAATTATCATCATAATCATCATCATCATCATCATCATCATAATTATTTCTTCCTTCCACCCTTTGTCTGCAATTTCTTTTTCCAGTCCTCCAAATTCTGCTTCTCCCTCTCCCTTTGACTATGGAAAAGAATGTACTTTGGATTTATCAAAAATATATGCGAGTCAACTTTTACATATCGGTCGGGAAGAGTTTCGGAAACAATATCATTTGTTATGTAGGCTTCCATTCTGGAAAAAAAGAGAACATCGTCTTCAATATCTTCCATGACTCGCGCAGATTCTAAACGCCTATGACGAAACACTCGTTCCAAATTGTTGATGATCCTGTGCGATTCCGTCTTCACAAAAGAGATGATACAGGGACGAGAAAACTTCACAGGAAGCGATGCAATCATTTCGGGTAGGCGGGCCCTTAAACTCGCAAAGGAGAGTTTTTCGATGTAACGCATCTTATGCAACCAACTACAATAATAAATTCTCAATGACTCATTTTTGCGCAGAAAATCACAATGCTGACAAATGCGTAGTGGTTTTCGTTCTTCTTCTTCTTCTTCATCTTCATCTTCATCATCATCATCCTCGTCATCATCTTCATCTTCATCTTCATCTTCATCTTCATCTTCATCTTCATCTTCATCTTCATCTTCATCTTCATCTTCTTCATCATCATCATCATCATCATCATTTTTTTTTTTGAAATTTTCTCTATCATTTTCAACCGCTACAGTTTTTTGCAGAAAAAAATTCTTAACCACTCGAAACATATTTCCTTTATTTTTGACAAACTCCAAATAATAAAATAATGAATTTTGATAAAAACAGAAAATACTTATATTTTGATTTGATGATTTTTTTGTTTTAAAAAAATAATTAATCATAAGAAAAAAAGAACCTCGCAAAAAATTAGCAAAAAAAAATGTCAGATGTTGTCGATCCTGCAAAAACATTCTCTCTTGATCATGTTACCCCTCTACGCAACTCCAGCATTAATAATGAGTGCAACGAACGCATATACGACCGCAACATCCCCAACATCCCTTTGCAACCATACCTGAATTGCCGACCCGTCCAAACAAAATACGCCACGTTCCCCATCCTCGATCCCCGCCCCCCCTTCAAAGAACCTCTCACGGTCCGTCCGCCGTACAATACGAAGCAAAATTTTTACGGAGGCGATCGAAATGCACCTTGGTCGGGTTTTGTGGAAAGAATCAACACCGAATCGGAACTTCGTAACCAGATTTTCGCATTGCAGAAATCAAGTGCCGCAGTCTACGTTCCCTCTGAATCGAGCGATTTGTACATTATTCAATCAACAAATTCACCAAATCAGGAACAACATCAACATCAACAACCCTTCCCGCTTTTGTTCAAAGAACCGACCGTCTCATCCCCTTTTAACCCATCACCCTTTCCCAAATCTCAAAAACATCAAAATTTCAATGAATCCACCAGAACAGAAATAAAAAATTTAAATCCAAACTAAATCTAATTAAAACCAGCTACGCATGCTACGTTTGGGACGGCGACGACTGCACCCCTTTTTACCACGTCGTCTCCTGCCTCCTTTATTGTCCATCCCGGTTGGTGACGGCGTCTCTTCTGTTGGCGGAATCTCTTCTGATTGAGGACTACCAACACCACCCCACCAGCTTCTTCGGCTTCCCCTGCGGCTTCCCCTTCGGCTCTTGCAACCCTTACGTCCTCGTTTTCTTCCGCCACTCATTCCTCCCCCACTCGAACCCGGATAAGGTGCTGCCTGGTATGCGATGTCTCCACGAGTACTCATTTTGGTGTTTGATTATTTAAAAAGGGGGATTGAAAATATATATATTGGTTGGTTATATTCCTAACGAAAGATTTTTTTTTTCCAGATCAAGAAATATAGAAATCTCGTCATCGCCGAGAAAAATGACAACATCAACAACAACAACCATTCCCCAACAACTTTCGCCGAGAAAAATGACAACAACAATAACAACAACAACAACAACAACAACAACAACTCTCGCCGAGAAAAAATGACCAAGAAATTACCCTTTCATCGTCTAGAAATCACCCTTTTTACAAATTCATAAGCCAACAACGCACCCAAGATTTGAGAAATTATGTATGGAACAATATCTGCCGACGATAATTTTCCATACGCAAGCATCGCCATTGTAACCGCCGGATTATACATTCCTCCTGATATCGGTCCGCCGACGAAAATGCACAATGCCAAAGTTGCACCAATGGCGAGAAAATTTCCTGTTGCTAATATCACTGTCGCAAAGAGAAAGGTGCCGACGAATTCAACCACATATTTCATTATTGCAGAATGATGCATTATTTATTTTGTTTTCGGGGGCGGGGCTGATAAAATAGAGAGAGAGAAAAGTGCCAAAAAATTATAATTTTGTAATGTTATAACAGTAGTAACATAAAAAAAAAAGACAGCAAACCATCATTTATTATGTCCTTTCTTTGTCCTCCGGCGATGCTATTCGCCGCCTTTTCGGGGATTCAAGTTTTTATTGACGTCTACTACCATCTTTTCAACACCGCCCTTGTGAAAGTGGTGATCTCATGCATCTTTATTGCCGCACTACAGCTCTTGTGTAGCCAAGATCTTGCAATGGTGGCATGGGTCGTCGTATTCATTCCAATCGTCTGCATGACTGCAATCGTCGGCATGATTCTCTACATTTTCGGATTAGACGTCATGCACGGCAAAGTAATGGATCCAAGCATGAATTTAGTGCAAATCATGACCCCACCGATTCCCCCCCCACCTTTCAATCAACCTGCAAAACCGCCCTCCTCCTCCTCCTCCCCTCCTTCCTCACGACCCTCCTCTGCAAAATCAACTTCATCTGTAAATGCCGCGCCCCCGGGTATATGGCAGACAAAGTATACGCCATCAAATCAGCCGGTGTATTATTCCGTGTTTCCCAATTACTTTGTCAAACCAAGCACCGTGCAGAATAATGCAACAAATGGTGTCTGATTTTTGAGACACGGAAGGAAAGGGGGGGGGTGAGTGTGAGTGTGAGTGTGAGTGTGAAAGAGAAAGGGAGGAAAAAAAACATAAAAAATATAGAGAGTATGATAATAGTAAAAAATCAAAATGAATTGTTTTTGCAACCATTTCCCTACCTTGCACAATGTCATTTTGACGACTTTGGTGATCAATCTTTATTATCCGCAATTAGGAACTACATTGAAAACGTACGCAATCACTTCTGCATTCAATGTTTGCATATATTATCCAGCCAAAATACAAATTGATTTTCAAAAATTGATAAGGGCGTGTAGGAAGCTGTTTCTATATTCATCATCATCATCATCATCTTCATCATCTTCATCATCTTCATCACCATTCCCTTTACCTTCTCAGACTATGTTTAAATTGTACTTTGATGACGAATCCGAAACCATCGTGGAAAAGAAAATTGATTACAACGATGATGATGATTTAAAAGATGATTGTAATATAATTATTCATCAAAGTGAAGTGGATGGAAACATTGTGAAATTAATAAATTGCAACGAAAATGATGATAACAATAATAATAATGATGATGATGATGATGATGATGACTTTGATTATGCATCTACTACATCTTCGTCTCTTTCATTCAAAGACGAGAAAGGACAGTTATTGGATTTTGAATTCCTTTCCATTTTGATTTCCTTCCCCAACAACAACCACAACACCGATAATAGTAGTAGACCAAACAAAGATTTCAAACTATCTTTTCTACGCGGGCATAAAAACATTTACACGTGGTATGTGGTGGGAAACAAAATCACAAAACATGTAATTCGTTACATCTACTATCATCTTTTCAGCGAATATCTGCCCAAAGATATTACATATACCCTTACCATTCTCGACCAAGATTGTAAATTGATTGTTCTTGACGTCAACGATACAATCGTTTTCAATTCTGTCAAATCATACAAAATTGTATAATAAGTATTTTCATATCCACCCTTTCCATGTCCCCATGGCTTTATGTGCCGCGAATTTGCCAAAGTATTGGTCACTATCATGTTGCAGAATCGTAATATTTGATCTATTTTCAAATGCGTAATATTGCTTTGTGACGTAGTCGGGTCCTGTGGTGCTATACACAAACTGTAAATCTTTTTTGTTTTGCAGTTGTGAATACATTTGTAAAATATGTTGAATCCTATTGTGAATATTATCAACCAAAATTTTCACAAACTCATTTCTTGGCTCTGCGCCGAACGCATATTGACCAACAAATATATCTTCACCGTTGGTACAACTTGTCATAAAGCGTGGAACCATACACATGATGTTTGTAATGTGCAGATCCACCGGAAAGACACATGAAAAATCCAAAAGCGGGTCGAAGGATTTCAGACATTGCATATCCAAATCCAAATAGAAGCCGCCGTAATGGTAAACAGCTACATATCTAAAAAAATCAATCTTTTGTATCACGACCGGCAATTGCAAGAAAGTTTGATAGTATTGCGGATAATTTTTTTTCAAAAAAGTTTCAATGTCGTTATCCGTGAAAAAGATGTATTTGTAAGCGGGGTTTTTATATCGAACGGATTTCACGAGTGGCTCATAACGCGTTGGAATATAGTTATCTTTCCATGTCTGAATAATAATTTTCGGGATCCTTGATTTATTATTATTATTATCATCATCTTCTTGATCATCATCATATTTACGTCGTTTCAAATTTCCAAACCCTTCATGGCAAAGGTGGTGGTGCTGTAAATAATAAACATTCATGGCTATGATTGCGATTGTTGCAACAACAAAAAAATAAATCTTGAACATTATGTTTTTTTTAATGTAATATTAATTTGACACATTATTATATCCACACTTTTTTCTATTCAACACCAAAATCATTAATTAATTTGATTATTTCAAAAAAAAAAGAAAGGAGGGGGAAATGGATGAGAATGTCAACAAACGTAAATTTCGTGATGATGATGATGATGATGATGATAATAAAGATATGCAGAAAAGTGACAATTTTTTGTTTACGTTTGTGAAGCCCTCCATTTTGTTATCTAGACCAAAAAAGAAATCAAAAAAAACAAGCATCACCCTTTCGAAAGCAGAGATAAGAGAAATCATTTTCGCATCTTTGGATGTTGAATTTGAGCAATTTTCGCATCTCCAGAAATTTTTCAGAGACACAGATGTTGACTACGAGCGCCGAAAATCAAAGCGCGGAGAATTTGACTGGTTCTTTTACCCCAAATTTAAATTGCAAGATCATGACATTTCAGTCATCATTCGTCTACGCATGCGCAAAACTCAATTAAATGTCAAGCTCAGCGGAACATTTAACATGCGTTGTCATACTGTGGTCCAATGCATTGATATTCTGCATGAATACGTCACGGAAATCATTTTCAAACGACGCATCTTTGACTTTATCAACATCTACTTTGAAGTGTCGCAGAACCAGCCATACCGTTATGTTGAAGTCACGACTGAACTACCCACCTTCCTGTTGAAAGAGCACATTGATATCATCGCAACACGATTCAATCATGCCGACGACTGGATATCCATCCCTTCTTTCCTCTTTGACAAACCACACGAAATTTGCTTCTTAAAGGGACCCTTTATTCTCCATGTCAACGTAAAGGTGCACGAACGGGATCCTGACATTGTCGACAGAGTTATCCAATTGCCTCCGCATTCCAACTTTCGACCTGGAAAAGAACTGACGGACAACACTGTGGCTGCATTGCTCAAGTACTCAATGGACAAGTGGGACGACGTGTTGGAAAACGAAGACCATATGGTGACTTATATCGGGAAAACCAATGATGATGGATGCCTCGTGGATGACAAAGGGGGGGAGGTGATGGCGAAACATTTTGGGGAATTTTGCAGCAAACCGTCTTTTGAAAAAACGTCGAATGTTTATGTCACCTTTGATGTCATTTGCACTGAAAATTTTGACTTTGACATGGTGAAATAATAATAATTACACATTTTTTAACAACGCATCGCCCACCATTTTCATGGCGATTCGTGTCCCTTCTTCCTTCGCTTTGATTTTCAGAACTTGTTCTCTGCGGAATCGATTCAACACATCAAATATTTCCGTATCCTTACTTACTTCGCGACAATATTTGGGATCGATATGAATTGTAGTGTTGACATCTCGGCTGGCAAATATTCCCCACGATTTTGTTTTTTTCTTCTCCTCGCGTATACAGTCGCTTTTTTCATCACAACCAAAAACGACTTCTTGCGAATCTGGATCTATTGATATAGCCGAATTCAATTCGTAAAACATTCCACTATTGAAACTACTCGCCAATAAACCCTTGATTAAAACATATATGGGTAATCTCATCATCGCATAAAATTTTTCTTTATACTTCTGTTTTGTGTCTGAAATACGGATAAAAAATTGAATATATTTGTCCCCAATTTTAATATTCACTAACTCCCCCCCTTTTTTGGCAAAGGTGCCTACACGTGAAGGCTGCGGGTTACGGAATAAAAATGCTCTCGGCACTGTATATTGTAAAGTGAATGTGTTGTCGTACATATCTACAGATGTTTCCCGTGTTGTCGAAACCTTACCCACGCGTATCTCCTCATCTTTCAAAAAAGCTCCACCAACAACTCTCCTCTTTCGCCTCCTTCGAGTCATCATCGTCATCGTATGTTTCTTTCTTGTTTTTATTTGGTGCATTTTTTTTTCTTTTATCACCTCATATTTTTTTTTTCGTTCACATCATATTTGGAACAAAATTCATTATTTATTTTTTTGTAACATTTTTTTTAATTTTTATTAAATTTTTCTGAACAAAAAATGATGCGAAATTTTTGTGTTCAAAAAAAACAAAAAACTACCTTCCGCTGCGGCGACAATAAGGTCACGATCCGAAAACAGTTTGAAAATAATGAAAAAATTGACTTGGTGAAAGAAATATACGGATCCCTGCAAGCAAAAACATTCAACTATTTTTTCATGGACGCATTGACCGCCGGCGACAAAATCGGTCCCTTTGAAGCCTCCATGTTTGCCCATTCTTTGGACATCAACCCTCTTCAAATCACCATCGCCAACCCTTGTCCTCGCGTGCACACCATCGGAGCTGCCAAAGGGTTGGACATGCATCTAGCGACCGTTGAAGAATATTTCGCCCATTTATCATTATCCAAACAGTTCCGCGTCGTGGATATGGATGACCAAGCTTCCCTTGCCAATCTGGTGGAGAAAATCAAACTCGTCATGCCTCATATCGACCCCAAAGGAACCACCCTCTTTGGAACATTTTCCCGCCGCGATAAAGCCTTTGCCGAGGCCCATGCTGTTATGGCAAAGATCAACTCCGTCTTCGCGGCGGGACATCTCGGTCCCTCCTTTGCAAAACCGGAATGGCTCTACTGCCAACCTGATTGTGATCGCGTCATGTACACCTTTGGCATCTACCTGAAAGCGGCCAGTTGCGCCAACGACCTTTTCCATGAATCCCCAACGCGACTCCTTGGATATCACATCTACGATCGACAATTCGCAGGCATCACCTTTGAAGGAAGAGTGACCCGAGTTTCCTTCCGCAAAAACGGCAAAGAGGTCACCTTGGAAGCTTCTTTTCCCGGTCACAAACGAGATTACAATCTATTGTCGCAGGAAAATCATCTCTCCTTTGTGAAAAAGGGGAACGAAAAATGCAATTGCGTCAGTGTTGAGACGCCTGTTTGCAAACGCTTTGAAGACGGCAATTATTACCACGGGCGTGTGGTGGAGACTCCTTCGCATTTGACGGAAATGATGTACTACAAAGTGGAGTACGAGGACGGAGATTTAGAAGATTATTCGTACGAAGAAGTGCTGGCCATATTATCGGAAAGGGGTGGAAAGAGGCAGAGACTATGAGTTTTTTTTTCGGTTTTAGCTAGTTAGGGAAACAATGCGTGCTTAGGACGGAGATTTAGAAGAAGCGCTGGCCATTTTTTTTTGGAAAAAGGGGGGATATAAGTTTATTTTGGACTTTTGCTAGGGAAACATGGTCTCAATGCGTGCTTAGGACGGAGATTTAGAAGAAGCGCTGGCCATTTTTTTTTGGAAAAAGGGGATATAAGTTTATTTTGGACTTTTGCTAGGGAAACATGGTCTCAATGCGTGCTTAGGACGGAAACGTAGAAAATTATTCGTCAAAGAAGTTATGGCTATTTATATTGGAAAGGGGGGAGAGACTTTAAGTTTATTTTGGTTTTTGCTAGGTAAACATGGTCACAATGCGTGAAAAAATTTGTAAAAATTATCTTCTAGGGAGAGAGTATAAAACCCCCAACATCCATCTAAAACATTTTAAGACATTTAAAACCAAAAATGACACAACTAGAAGATGCTAAAGCTGCTTTGCAGAATGACTTAGCCGCCGCGAATGCTTTAACTAATGCCGTAAGTGCTGATCTCAGTGATGCAGCGCAGCATTTAACACATGCGAATTTGCCAACAACTAATCCTACCGATCAGGAAGCTGATTTACAGAAAGCCCAACTTGATTTGGCGGATGCTGAACGACAAAAGGGTCGATTAGACGATGTAAACACAGATGCAACAAGACAATATGGAATAATCACCCAAGCCGGTACATTTGAAGATAAACTCGTTGCAGATATTTCGAATAGTGAAATACAGTTAGATGTCAACATGGTTTCACATGGTGTTGATACTGCTACTGCATTCGCCATCCTTTTAGATGATTACATACACGTAAGAGATGCACACTCCAAAATTCAACAAGATTTCGCGATTGCTTTGAGTTTTCAGAAATCGGTAACACAGGTAAGATCATCTTATGCCGCAAATATTGCAGCTGCAAATGCACAGGCTGCCGCTACGAGCGCAGCAGCACAACTTGCGCACATGAGAATCAAACAAATGAATGCGTCTCAACAGCATAGTGTTATTGATGCCGCAGGCTTATCTTCAACCCAATTCAACGAGATAGACGGCTGGGTGACAGAAGCTGAAACTGTTTCTGCTAATGCGCAAACTGCGGCTACTCAGGCTTCCGCTGGTGCGGCTTCGAAACCAACTGGTCCGTTTGCCCCCATGTACCTTTCCGGAACGACCAGCATCGATAGAGATGGTGTGTTTGATTTCGGCATGACGCAGCTAAATAGCATCGCCGATCCCACGCTGCCACAGCAAGCCGCAACAATGAATTATGTGGACACCCGTACTGCCAGTCTAGAAGCCCAGCTCTCCACTTTGACATTGGATCTGAATGCTCTCTTTGGCAACTTGTACCAGCTTGCACCCACCCCGAATATCATTCCCGGAAGTGTTGTTTCACTTCCACCAAAATAAATAATCTGTTTTCTAGATGGAAAAAACCTTTATAATATTCATCATCATGACAATTTCTCCAGTATACGATGAAAAATTTCGCGAACTTTCTTTTGCTCGACAACATGATAACAGATTTGGACAATATTTGTAGACAAAAAAAAACAAGATGCTCAGAGACAAGCTCAATACCGCAATGCGACAATCCCAAAAAAATATCATTCAAAATATTGTCAATCACTTTCTAACTGTTGGCGCCTTGTATGACATCACTGACACCAACAACAAAAATACAGTACTTCTCATCGAACCCCGCTTTTCCATTCAAGCCTTGTACATCCTCGCCAACACTTTCAGCAAAATCGGCGCCGAAAAGTGGAAATACGTATTCTACTGTGGCTCGTCCTTTGCAAACCAGTGGAGAGAAATATTACCCCAATGCGTTGAAATACGCCCATTGGACACCGACAATTTCGCAGATATACGACTCTACAGTGACTTTTGTAAAAACGCCGCCTTGTGGGACTCCCTCTACGGAGATTTCGTATTAACCATCCAACTCGATTGCTGGATCCTTTCGCAGGGGGCTTACACCATTGACTTTTTCGTCAACAAAAATAAATCCTTCATCGGTGGCAACATGGATTATGATTGGGCTGCATTCGCCATCTTTGGATTTCCAGTCAACAAGACGAATATGACTTTCAACGGCGGACTGTCCTTAAGAAAGAGAAAGGATATGCTTGCCATCATTCAACGATATCCACCCGAAAAGACATTGGACTCGCGGACAAGTGTTCTCAGTGAACATGAAGATGTGTATTTTGTCTATGGATGCATGAAAATGAATTTGCCGCTGGGTAATGATAAAGACTGCACTCATTTTTCAATTCACGGGATTCCACGAGATAAATGTTTTGGTATTCATAAACCGGAAACAGATGAGGTGAAAGATTCATTACGTGTAAAGTACCCACATTTGATAACTCTCAACAAATTTCTAAAACTGTGACATGAAAGGGGGGGTGGAAATGGTGATGATGGTGTGGGTACTTACATGAAATAATAAAAATCTTCGTAAAAAATATTCTCCTAGATGAAATGAACTGACAAACACACAAAGAAATGACAAAAGTATTTACGATGGTCAAAGACGAAGCAGATATTGTGGAGGCATGGATTATTTATCACGCGAAAGCCTTTGGATGGCAAAATATTTATGTTGTCGATAACTTTTCGACAGATGGAACATGGGCCAAACTTCTGAACTTTCAAGGACTGATTCATATTTACAGAAAAGAAGAGTATACACAAAAGGGAGTGTACATGCATGAACTTATTCATCAAAACTGCAAAAGTGGTGAAATAGCCATCCCACTCGATATTGATGAGTTTATTGTCTTTTTTGACAAATCGGAAAATAAAATTGATGCCAACCCTTTGACCATCTACCATTACTTAAAATCCCTGCCTCCAGCAACTTTGTACACTATGCATTATATTCAAACTCTGATTACGAATGAAAGTGGATATGAAAATGCGGTTGTGGAAGCTTCCATGGGACGTTACGAAGATCCAGGATATTGTGCCAAGATATTTTTCAACGTCGATTATTTCAACGGATATATTGACAATGGTAATCATATTGGCATGAACACCGACTATTATTTATCCTCTTTGTGCCTCGTGCATTATCATTTTCGAAGCCTCGATCAAATCAAGCAAAAAATAAGGAACAACGTTTCTGGTTTTCATTACGATGTGGATGATGCAGAAAGTCTAAAACTTCTGTTAAGTTATAGTCCGAATTGTCAAGGCTATCATCATGTTCAAAGACAAATTAGGGTTTTGGAAAATACATTCTCTCTACCCATTGAATCAGGAGAAGCGCTAAAGGAGCAAGGGCAGGAATGGATCGATTTGACGCCATTGCGAACAATGGTCACAGCATATCTAAAATTAATGCCATGAGTTTCACCCCCCCCCCCCCCCCCCCCCCCTTTTAAAAATCAAAAATTAAATCTGTAAATCCATCAGCGGGGGCAATAATTGCATTTCTCGCAGCATGCCGTGCAAGTATACATCTACATTGATTGTTTCCAAAAAAGGGGTGTAGGGTCTTTTTTCCGATACTCCGACATTCAGGAAATGAGCTTTTAATTCATTTTCATCAAGGATATTACCTTGCAAATCAGAATACATACGCTGATACAAACTTGCCGAAAAATTAAAAGGCAGATGCGATGGATTTTCTAACGAAAAAAGAACTTTTTTTATTTTGATCACCGGATAATCTTTGTTTGTCAAGTAGTCAAACGTAAATGGATCAATAAAGTGTATATTGATCGGTCTTGCACATTCTTGTTTGTAAGCTATTTTCACTTTGTCGCTTTGAAACACGTCCGTTGATCCCACTTCATATAGATCTACCACAGATTGAAAATCGGATATTTTTGATTTGTTCGTGTAATAATATTGAATGACTTTTTGAAGTCCTTCTTTGTTGTAGCATCGCAAAAAGTCCGGATAATGATATTTTATTTCGTAGGAATCTAAAAGAGCTACTAATTCGGTGTCTGTATCGATTCGGTTATAAAACTCAGAGGGAGAATGACGAAAAATAAAACTGTCGTTTGTCAGAATAACATTTTCGAAATTTGAAATATCTGTATTTTGAAGGGCACATATCCACTTTCCATGACAAAGATACTTATCATTTGGAACATGTATAAATTTCATTTTTGATCCCTTGGAATCGGTTACCATTCTATTCATGTCATCTTTGGAAAAACGATATTCCGAAGAATTGATGATAATAATATAGTCACTTTTTTCAGCGAAAAAGGGGAGATTGTGCAGCAAAGCTTTTTTTTTCAAAAGACTGTCTGTGTTGCACGCAATGATCGTTAATAATTTTTCTCTTTTGTTCATCTTTATTCGAACATCGCGAAAAAAAAAAGGAAGAAAAAAAGAAAGAAAAAAAATCAAATATTTCGTACTTTATTATGTATGTATCGTCTTAAAAGTAACATCATTGATAAAAAAAAAGTGTATGAGCGACATCTCTCTCGGCTTCATTATTTTGCGTCACGTCAACAACGATAGAACAAATCTATATTGGCAAAAGTGTTATGATTGCATTCGCAAATTTTACGCATCTAACCAAATCGTCATTATCGACGACAACAGCAACCCAATTTTCGTCACGACAAAGGAAATGACCAATTGTATTATTCTGCAAAGTGAATATCCTGGTCGCGGGGAATTGTTGCCTTATATTTACTTTCTCCGACACGATAATTGGTTTGAGACCGCAGTCATTCTCCATGACTCTGTTTTCATAAACGCACTAGTGAATTTTCAAATACCTCATTATAGACGCCTTTGGAGTTTTGAACACCATTGGGACAACGAAACCGAGGAAGAAGAAATTATCCGCGCATTCAATAATCCTGCATTCACACAATTTTTTCAAATGAAAAGGTGGTGGAAAGGATGTTTTGGAGCCATGACTTCCATTCGCAAAACGTATTTGACATATGTCAATCAAAGACTCAAGCTCGACACACTCATCCCTTTCATCACTTCGAGAACTAAGCGAATGTGTTTTGAAAGGGTGCTGGCGTGTATGCTCGACTTCTGCTACCAAGAACCATTCGACACAAAAATAGTGTATACCTCTCCCATTTTAGGAGATATTCATCAATATGGACCCTGGGGGATCACATTTGATAATTATGAATCATACAATCACTTGCCTGTTATAAAAACCTGGACTGGTAGATAACACAGACTTATTTTCTACTCAATTCCTCGTCCACAATATCTTTGCATGCATTATCGTATGCATAAAAATAATCATCGTCGCGAATATCCTTTACAGATTCGTTATTTACATCGCCCCTTGTCGCTTTCACTTGTCGGAACCAGTTTAACGATTGAATCGCATAATGGTTCAAATGCAAATTCGATTCTTGCAATAAAGTTTCGTTGATTGCACAAAAATTATTTTCCGGATCACGGATCCTTCTATTGTTTGACAAAATCCAAACGGGACTTCTTGTTACATGCGTATGAATTTGAAATTCAATCAAATGCTTTGTGCGAACAATCGATTTGCACAGCCCTACTTTTCCGTTGCCATGCATGCCGACTCCTTGATAACCTCCACTTTCTTCTATGCCTTTATCATAATTCAATCGTCTTGAAAATCCCTTGACAACACTCGCCGGTTGTTCTACATGTCCATTTGACCCAAACATTTTCCACGGTATTAAAATTTGGGAAATGTCTTGGTGACGATGCATAGAATGCAAATAATGTGCAATACTTTGAAATTCCTTTCGCGCGTAAACGAATTCATCCAAATCACATACAAGTACCCACTCAAACGCTTTACTTTTTTCAAGAAAATATTTATTGTAGCTTTTTGTTTGCACATATTTTTCTTTGTCAACGACAATCTCAATACGTGGATCTTTGGCTATAAAATAATTATCATCGCTATCATTGTCAATCAAAAAGAGTTTTGAAGCACCTTGGCGCAAATAATGGTTAATCCATTCGGTGAGTATACATGATTCGTTTTTAAAAATAGCAACAACGCAAAAGGACATATTAATTTCTTTCTCTTTTTTTTTTGATATTTGTGTATTACTTTACCATTCAAGTAAATAATTTTTTTTATGTTGACGAGAAAAAGGCGAGTAAAAATCAGCCCAAGATTGTCTAATCCTCATTTCTGATTATATTTAATTATTTGGTAAGAAAAATTTTATGCCGCCATTTTTCAAAACAAATGATCATGTCTTCTCCACCTTCTTCCGCTTCTCGACCTTCTTCCGCTTCTCGACCTTCTTCCGCTTCTCCACCTTTGCAGCCACCACTATCTATTGGATTCATTATGCTTCGGCATGTCAATAGCAAAAAAACAAATTTGTACTGGCAAAAGTGCTATGACTCGATTCGATTATTTTACGCGGAAAATTTAATTGTTATCATCGACGACAACAGCATGCAAGAATTTTTAACATCCAAAGAAATGACCAATGTCATCCATTTACAGAGTGAATATCCAGCACGTGGGGAACTACTACCATACATCTACTTCTTACGACATAAATGGTTTGACAACGCTGTTATCATTCATGATTCTGTTTTTGTCAATGGAGCCATTAATTTTCATGTCCCGCATTATCGACGACTATGGAGTTTTCAACACACCTGGGATAATGAAGTAGAAGAGCAGGAAATGATTGATGTTTTTAAGAATCCATCTTTAACCCGTTTTTTCAAAACAAAAAGATGGTGGAAGGGTTGTTTTGGATGCATGACTTCTATTCGTCAACGTTATCTCGAGTATGTCAACAAAAATTTTAATTTGGAACTTTTATTACCCATCATTACATCAAGAGCGAAAAGAATGTGTTTTGAAAGAGTGTTGGCATGCATACTTGATTTTTGTTATCAAAGGGTGGATAATGAACAGGTGGTGACGACATCTCCAATATTTGGTGACATTCATCAATACTGTCCTTGGGGTATAACCTTTGAGAATATGCACGCCTACAAAAGGTTACCATTAATAAAAACGTGGACGGGACGGTAAATATATAATATATATTTTCTTCTTCTTTGAGAAAAAACATTGCGTAAATTTTGTCGGCGTGTAGAGAAAACAACAAAATTATGAATATTGTAGATCAGTTTGGAAATCGGGTTCACATCGAATCACTCGAAAGAGTAGAACAAGATTTAGCCGAACAATATATTTTACCAAATGATGTCGTCCTTGAATTAGGTGCCCGGTACGGCTCTGTCTCTTGCATCATAAATTCCAAATTAAATAATAAAAAAAATCAGGTCGTTGTAGAACCGGATGAAAGGGTGTGGGATGCGCTTGAAAGAAATAGGGAAACGAATAATTGTGAGTTTCACATTGTCAAAGGATTTTTGAGTAGAAAAAAAAATTTGGATTTGACAAATTTAGATTGTTGTCATGGAGGTTACGGTGCTACATTTACACAAAATGATGATACCAAAATATCCTCTATTTCCCTAGAAAAAGTAAAGACTCTATATAACATTGATAAATTTAATGTTCTAGTTGCTGATTGCGAAGGCTTTTTGGAACAATTCTTCGAAGAAAACTTTCACATATGCGATGATTTGCGTCTGATTTTATTCGAAGCGGATTATCCAGAAAAATGCAATTATGGGAAAATCAAACATTTTCTGCAGTTGAAAGGCTTTCAAAACCTTATGGACGGTCATCAAAATATATGGATAAAATAAAATAGTTTCCGCTAATTAGAAAGTAAAATAAGAAAACAAATTCATAATAAATATATCATCATATGTTTATCATTCTCTTTGATCGCGGCGATAGATTGGGAGCAAATATTTTCTGCTACTTGGCTCAAATAATGTTAGCGCACCATAACAACTATCTAATACAATTTGAAAAGCATAAAAATGAGTATCGGTTTTACCATTCCATTTTCGTACAAGAGCTGTTCGAATACATGGAAACACGAAATAAAAAACTTGTTGAAAATGGTATGACTTATGACACTCGCTTCATCTTTGAAAATCAAGGCGACTTTATACAAAATATTACATGCGCAATGCAAATGATGAAAATAGATTACTTTACATTCTACGCGAACTTTATTAAGCAGAACGACATGGCAAAGAAGCGGGTAGTATATTCTTCCCAACCTTTACCATTCGATGTTGATAAAACAATTTTAGTTCATTTACGGCTTGACGATACGGTTAATTATCGCGATTATAATGGCACTTCTTGTTCCAATTTCTTTCGAAAGAAACTTATGAATGGTGAAACTTGCCGTGATAATGCCTTGACAGACGGATCTAATTGTCAAGCCCCTTTGTCAAAACGAAAGCTGGAAAATATCATTCATCGCGCCGTGTGCGCATATCCCGGACGTCAAGTATACTTATTAAGCTCACCTTGTTCAGATACTTCTTTTTTACCTTATCCAGTCATAAAAAGCGACGACGAAAGTTATGACATGTATTTACTAACAATGTGTAAAGTGTTGATTTTATCTCGAAGTACTTTCGCCCTTGCTGGATTACTTTTCAATGAGGGCGGCTATGAAAAGGTATATATTCCCATGTGGGGACATGCTGTTTGTATTGGCATTGACAGCATTTTTAGTCAAATGGATGTTTCAAAGATGGAATTTTTTGCATAAGAAAAAAAAATACAAACAATTTTTTGTTTTCTTTTCTTCTCTTCTCTTCTCTTTTCTTTTTCTTTGCCTTTTTTTCTTGAAATTAGAATCATGAGCATCAACAACATCAACATCATCATCATCATCATCATGTTCATTGTTGTCATCTTTCTTTACAACTTTCAATGGAACATTACACATTACATTGACAATTACAGATTTGAAAATGTCATCCAAAACACCTTACAAAATAGTTTCATTCAAAATTTGGCAAATAAACATCACCATCCTTATCCTGATGTCGATTTTAAAAAAAACGCAAAAATTCTCTTTCTCACTTATGAAAATCGTAAAAATTTAAAATTTGTAGAACTACACAACTTATCCATCCAAAATTACTGCAACAAGAATGAAGGAAAATATGATTACCTCTTTCTCCCCTTTCACCCATCCTTGGAAAAGGAGAATGTCTATTGGCGCAAAATCTACTTGACATCGATTTTCTTAAACGCTCCACAACAATCATACGACTTCATTGTGTGGCTTGATTCGGATTCAGTCATTATGAATTCAAGTTTTGATTTACAATCTTATCTCTCATTACATCCTTTAAAGCACATATTTATGGGTGTCGATGGTGTCATTGCAAATCAGGGGAAACATGTCAGCTTGAACTCGGGTTTTTTTATTTTAAGAAACTCCAATGTTTCTAGAGATTTTCTTCACGAATGTATTCGCGCGCACGAATATGATAAAGCGTACGGGGAAATTCTTGATTCCGCTTTACATATTGTCAAAGGAACTTGGGCTGGCATTATATACGAGCAGGGAAGGATGAATCTCTTACTTGGAACATCATTTGCCAAATACTTAAAAGTGATGGACAACTCGGTGGTTTTAAATTCAAACAATATGTGTAATTTTGTCGATGTTTTTGTCTTACACCTTTATCGTCAGAAGGATGAGTATAGATGCTCGTGTTTTCGCCTGATGAAATAAAAACCCCTTTACAGATAATTGTATTTGTTGCCGAACAAGTAAAATATCGGGAAAGAGAAATGTCACGAAAAAATAATAAATTAGAACCGACAAAGGAACAACTCAAATTTTCCAGCACTTATTTAAAATCAATCCTTTTGAAAATTGATAAGATTACCAATGATGTACGGAAAAAAATGACGATGACGATGAAATCACGTAGTAAGGTAAAATCTAAATCTAAATCATCATTAACATCTTTATCCGTGGCAAACAAAGAGAAGCAATGTCGAAATACATACATCAAGTCCCATACCGATAAGCTCGACAAACAAAGACAAGCATGGCAAGCTTTCCTGAAAGAAGAATATAAAAATCTCGAGACAGTAAAATCGAAAGTGACTTCTGATCAATTCAAATACATCAAATCTGTTTTCAAAACTTTGCTGGCACCTAAAGACAAAAAAGTTGAAAAATTTTTTCAAGAAGCATCGCAAAGACTAAGCTGTAATGTTGGATGTAGAGGAACCCTTCTCGAGCCAGGACCAGCAAATGAATTACCACATGACTTTATGAATTTACCTTTGTACAAACGAAATCCTAATCTCTTAAAAACTAGTAAAGAACACCGCAAGACATTATTCGGTACAAAAACAAACGTTTTGGATTCAGATTCCTTTTATGAAAAAATAAAACCCGCCAGGAAAAGGGAGTTGATGAATCAAGGCGCAATATCGAATTGTTCAGAATTTTGAAAATCGCCATGATGGTGATGTTGCATCGCGTGGCCTATCAATTTCATTTTTTCGCTGATTTAGAATCCAAAAACAGTCGTCATAATGATTAACGATTTAGTCGTAAAATAAATATACAACATTCAAACAGGGGAGGTTTTCAATGTCGTCATCGACCGCCATCCATTTTTCGATTTCGTCCGCAAGTGTCTCCAGCCGCATCTGCCATTCTTCTTCATCCACCACGGACATGACCCCCGTAGTCGTGTCAATGTACCAGCAGCTCTTTTTCCGTTCACCTGTGGCAAGGTCCATGTATCCATCGGGATTGAACCGAAGGATAATCAAAGGGCGGTGGGCAATGTCTTGAGAGATTTCCATCGATCGCCGGTTGTCGCACATAGGGTCATATCCCGCATGTTTGTTTTCGTCCACTTCAACACATATCACGTGGGTAAGACAATCGATAAACATGTCGGGGCGTCGATTGGAACAGCCCCCTTCTATTTTTCGGTCTATCAATACATCATCAATGTCAAATTCAAAATAATCTATGAGGAAAGAGATGGCTGCTGCTTCTTTGGTCTTGTAATTTGTAAATCGAGGGATCAATTCTGGTTTGAGACGAAGACAGCACGAAAAACACAATTTGTCGTAGCGTCTGTGTGCCGTTGTGAATTTGCAGTTGCGACACAATTTACTTCCAGTTCCACAGCTTTTGCATATCGATTTGAATCTTTTGTGTACGCAAATTTGGGATCCGCCACATTCCGTGCAATTTTCTTTGCGTTTACCATGAGTGCAAATTCCAGATCCGTCACACTCCTTGCAACTTGCTTTTTGTTTACCATGAATGCAAATTCCAGATCCACCACACTCCTTGCAAATTTTACGAAGTTTTCCATGAATGCAAATTCCAGATCCGCCACATTCCTTGCAATTTGACTTTTGTCTACCATGAGTGCAAAAAGCTGATCCGCCACACTCCTTGCAAGTTTGTTTTCGTTTTCCATGAGTGCAAAAAGCTGATCCGCCACATTCTTTGCAACTTGCTTTTTGTTTACCATGAGTGCAAAAGGCTGATCCGCCACAGTCCTTGCATTTCTGTTTAAATTTACCATGAGTGCAAAAGGCTGATCCGCCACACTCCTTGCATCCTGCTTTTCTTTTACCATGAGTGCAAAAGGATGATCCACCACACTCCTTGCATGTTGACTTTTCTTTACCATGAGTGCAAATTCCAGATCCGCCACACTCTTTGCATTTTGACTTTTGTTTTCCATGAGTGCAAATTTGGGATCCGCCACACTCCTTGCATAATGCTTTTTGTTTACCATGAGTGCATTTTTTTCGTACCCTCTTTGCCACAACAACTTCGTCCATCTCACATTATCAATAATAGTATAAAAAAATGAACAATCGCAACATTTGACGCAATGTAAAAATCACCAAAAAAATCATCATAGAAATCATATCCTCTTTCCTCTCTTTGTTGTTCCTGTACTTGCGTCCATTTTCGTAACATTCGCAAACTCTTTTGATTCGTTTCGACCCCTTTCCGGAAAGGATTATAAAAAACATATGATTCATGTCTCACCCCCTTTCGTCGCCGTCGTCGTCGTCGTCTCCTGACAGGATATTATCTTCCATCATTGTCATAGCAGCATAGTAACACTCATCCTTTCCGGGGAAATGCATAAAGGCGGGTGTGGTATTGTATTTGGTAAACTCCAGAATCGCATCTTCCTTGTCATACAATACACGCAGCGTGCAATCTCCGTCCGTATTAAAAGTGTTTCCAAAGATGATTTGCTTGTAGTCCATGAAGAATTGCTGCTCCTTTTCGTTCGCTACCGCACATTCTTCTTGGTCATCAAATTTCGGCTTATCTGTATTAAAAGATTCAAACAAACTCAGAAACTGGCTTACCTGTCCAAAGGCAAGCCCAAAATTCAGGTAAAAATCTTCCGTCGCATATTTTCCACATTGGTGGACTTTGTATTTGCGGTAGATGTATTTGTGCACATCATTGCAATAATTGAATATGCAATATCTTTCGGCGCCAAAGATGATTTTGTTTCCCGCCTCTTTGTAAAGGGCGAGAGCATTGGTTTGAAATGTTGAATATGTATTATTGACTAGCACATCTCGTCCGTCACACACAACCACATAGGCACTTTTGTTTGGAAAAAGGGATAATTCGCTAATATACGATTTCATTCTACCTGCCCAGCCAGTCCAGGGTTGACCTTGTCCGCAAATTTTGATATGTGGAAATTGAAAGTAGTGCAATAAGAAAATTAAATTCTTCGTATTTGTCACGTGCGGGTTTTCATTGTCATAGGAGAGAACGTATATATCGTCTTCAGGACTGTTTTGTTCGTCAAGATTCTCAGCGTCACCTCGTTGACTTTTAAAAGTTTCCATCTGTTTCACGAAATCAAATGTAATGGTGGTAGGGGTGGATATGATGATGATGATGATGGTGATGATGATGATTATAATGATGATCATTAGGAAAATAAAAATATTATTCATTTTTGCATTTACCGTCCGAAGATTAATCGTGCATAATCTTGTCTATTATGATCGTCTTGTTTCAAAATCATATCTCAAAGTTGAAAATGAAAATTAAATTTTTGAAACTTGATATGACAAGAGGTGAAAAAAATAATATCGCAAAATCTTCTATGTTCGAGTTACAAATTACGTTTGTTTTATATATAACCTCATAAAATAGAAAATTCATGCAACTTCGTCATATGAAACTTTGCGCTTTGTTGTTACCAAGTTACCGCTTGTATCCTTCTTTTTATCATTATATCTCGCTATCAAACATCAGACATCAGACATCAGACATCAGACATCAGACATCAGACATCAGACATTACAATTTTTTTACCAGGATCGGATCATGTGACATTGAATAAAACTCAAAGTGATCGCAATTTTTAATCCATTATAAATTACAAATTCACTAAATGCATCAACAATGGAACAGGTAAGGTGTTTATATAATTCCCCATATCCGTATACGTTATGACCGCTTCATTATCATTTTCTTGGTCATCTTGATCATCTTGATCATCCTGATAATATCCATCACCATAATCATCGTCATCATATTCCAAATCATCCCCTTTGTTGTTGTCGGTAAACGGCAATGTCTCCAGCAAAAGCGAGATTTGCCTGCCGAACTTTGCGTAATTGCGTGGACTAGAGACCAGTTTTTGAAGCAAAGCATCCGGCTCTTTGGACGTGAAGCATCCATTATAATAATCCATCAACTGGAAAGTGTACTCTTCCACCTCCTTGGCAAATCTGTCGAACTCGGTTTTGTGATAGGGGAAAAACTTTAAGTATTCCAACACGCGATATTCTTTCCGCAGCGTCAAGTAGTGGAATTGTAACTTTGGTTGGTTCCCTCTCAAAGTTCGTAAATATTCGTAGGATGGATTGCGATATTTTGATCGCATCGAATCTCCAGACAACATGATTCCTGGAACATACGGAAACTCCTCTTTGGAAAAAAACAAAGACCAGTTCGCCAACAGAGTTTCTAAATCAGCCCATTTTTCAAATAACCGAGGAAATTCAACACATGAATGATCAAACATATTGGTCTTTTTTATTTCTTCCATCGACACTTTCGTTATTGTATTCGTCTTTGTAGCAAAGTCAAAGGTGCACAAATACACCGCGACTAAATACAATTTTGGATTTTCAATATATCGAATGATATTATTGTCTGGATGTTGCATCACAAAGCTGTAGCAATAATGCTTATCAAGCGACATGTGGTCAAGATTTATATAGGCCAACGCTTCTTGAAACATTTGTCGAAACGTTTTCCCATTTCCGTCTTTATCGCGAAAGAATTTGACGCCTGCCCCAATGCGATTCTTCGTCGCAATCTCCCAGCATCCATTGTCCGTATCATAAAAGAGATTGATCATCGTTCCTTCAATGATTTCTTCCGCGATGATGCTTTCCTCTCCAACCTTGGTTGATGCAAGATCAGAAAGGGGAATTGATTTCGGTGGTGCAAAACACAAGACCCTTTGCATATCTTTTGAAAAAATCACAGATCGAAATTGAAGGGAAAATTTCTTCATATCATCATTTGTTGCAGTTAAAACCATATTTTTGTGGTAATTCACCATGTTTAATCCCGTGTCATGACACGTTCTCTTTTGTAACCCTCCTTTTGAATCTTCAATCTTCGTCTCAATATTTGAAAATGTAATCATCATTTATCTTTCGAGTCAAAAAAAAATCGTTTGGCGACTGTATTTTATTTAGAGGTTTAATAGACTCGATACGTTTAATTTATATTTCTTCGTCTCTTTTTGACGACCAACAAAAAAACAAAGGAGATGGAAAATTCGAGGCAAGCATTTAAAATCTATGTCATTATTGGAATGAAAAGAATACAGTTTAAAAGTTTATCTGGCGTATATTTATAAATGAGGTATATTTCTGTATTTATGTTTACTGTTATATCAGCAGCAGCAGCTATGAAATCGAAACCAACGTTAATTGGATCTACACCAAAATTTTGTATTGATTGCAAGTTTTATATTAAACCAGATTCTTTTTTTGTTGGTAATGAATTTGGGGAATGTTCGTTATTTGAAAAAGAACGAGGTATCAATGTTCATTTTTTGGTGAATGGAGAAAATAATAATGATGATGATGATGATGATGATAAAGAATATTACCACTGTTATACAGCAAGAAAATGGGAAGATATGTGTGGAAGGGGGCGGAGATTGTATGAAAAAAAATAAACAATAATAATAAAAATAATAATCATAATAATAATAATAATCGTTTGGTGGCTGTATTTTATTTAGAGGTTCAATAGACTAGATACGATTAATTTATATTTTTTCTTCTCTTTTTGACGACCAACAAAAACAAAGGAGATGGAAAAGTCGACACAAATTCAACTTGGAGATGTCATCCAATTTACCAATAATGATAATGATAATGATAATGATAATGATAATGATAATGAAAAAGACAGCAAATCTCCACTCTTTGATAAAGATGATGTGTTTTTCGTGGACTACATCGATAGCGAATTGATCCGAATCATCAAACTTAAACTTGCAGACGCTGGCAAAAAATATAATAAAAATGATAAAACAAATGAGTTTACCATTGCGATCAACGATGATGGCACTTTTCGAGACACCGGTTTTGATGAAAGCCTAATTTCAGAAATACGTATTTTGAGCCGTGCTTCTTCCCCCTCCTTTGCTAGGCAACATGAACTCTTGCCGGAAACATGGATAGATATCACCTTTTGCACCGTCCCACCCGCCATTCTCCACGGAAAGATCATTGACTTGGAAAATGACAAAATCACAGTTCAGTGTCCGAGCCAAAAGGGGCACATGGTTTCTGATAATGATGATTATGTTGTGATGTTCATTGACTTTGCCTACCAGGGGTTACGAAAAGATTTGTACATTGATAAGATTGAGATTGTTCCTGAGCCAAAAACAGATGCAAAATTGGAAACCATGAAAATTGACAATAGAGATATTATTGAAAATATGGATGATGATGATGATGATGATGATGATGCTGAATATCAAAATAACAGTGCTAAAAAAAAAAGTGCTCAAAAAAAAAATGATCAAAAATTAGAGAATGTGAAACATGATGATGATGATGATGATGATAAAGATGAGAAATATATAACCCCCCTTTCTGACCCTGAACATTCTCATGACGAAGAATTAATGTTACCCCCCATGTCATCTTTGAAACATGTTCTTCATCAGGATGAAAATTCAAAAAATGGGAAAGACATGCTGCCAGCGAAATCACATGATTGGACAAAAATGAATATGAAGTCAAAAATTGAAGCTGCCGATTCTTCCATTCAATCCGAATTTTATTGTAACAAATATAATGATGGTAAAGATATCCAGGATAATGATAATGTTAATGATAAAACTTTTTTAAAAAGAGGGAAGGATTTACTGGATACATTTTCGTGTGTTGACATTTTTGGAAATGTATTTCTGATAAACGAAATCGATACGAACAAATCAACTATTTGTCGAAATCAACAAAAACTACCTCCTTGGATTATACCTTTGAAATCAGGAAACGACAATAATAGTGCAACTATTGGTTCACATCTATCACCAACATTATTCGCAAATGATAAATACTTTTCTTCTGTCAAAAAGGGGAGAGAGAGAGAAGAACATCATGTTCATGAGACCGAATCTTCCCGTCCTCCTTTTTGTAGACTCATCTCTGGAACATTAGCATCAAAAATTGATACTCTTTTAATCATGCCGAGATTCATCATTCCTTTCATGCATCTAGTGGCCTCCACTTTGCAATCTCCCCTTTCTCTTTCTGAACGAGTAAACATAACTCAAAACACTAACTTTTGGCTCACGCCTTTTTTCAGGATGACACAAAAGGGTGTGCGACTTGTCAAATATTGTAAACCACCCTTTGAATTCACACGACAGAGAAAACTGCCGTCGCGAACGCCTATTCAACTTACTTTGAAAGAATCCAATCCAAACAATCTCAAAGATTTATTGTCAACAATTTCAACTATGAAATCATCATCATCATCATCATCATCATCATCTTTAAATGAAGTCATTATTTCTACTCAAATTGATACAATCAATTTTCTCATCAATACATCGCCAACGGAAATGATGAAATGGTTCTTGGACATGGAATCAATGTATTTTACCAAAGACACTTACACATCTAATTTCACCATCCAAGACCTTCTCCGAAAAACCACCAGTCTCTTTGGTAAATGTTTTCCAAATTCCTTCAGTTGCCAAGAAGTAACGAAATTAGATGAAATTGTTCAAGACTTTATCGCGAAACATGAAAATGTTGCCACCGATCGAAAACTAATGTTTCAGCAATTAAACGCAGCTACCACCGCCGCTTGTAAATCTCCTAGTGGGAATGTATTGCGCCTACTTTGCTCAAGTGTTGACAACGTATTTGGAAAAGGGGGTTATCTATTTGATCACGATAATGTGAATGATAATGATGATGATGATGACGATGAATATCATAAATCTGAATTTGACAATGTGACAAAATCTAACACGACCGCTTCGGTCGACCTCCAAAAAATGTTGTCTCAAGATTGCTGTCGAGTCTATTTCGCAATCATTGGTCTTTGTGTCTCGAATTCAGTAGTCCCCATTCTCAACTCTTTTGAAGTTTTGCACGATGATGGTGATAATGATGATGTTAATAATAATAATAATAATAATAATCACATTGATAAGAATGTGAAAAAATCATCATTAACGACACAGTATGAGAGAAAAAACGACTATCTGCGTGGTAAATCCGTGGCCAAACAATATGACACATTGGAATCACTGGTCGCCGACAATAATAATAACGATTTGAAGAATGATGATGAAAAAAAGGATGCGACGGCACAGATTTTGTTCTACGACCCCGCCTTTGATAAAACAGATTACACCTTTGTGGATGACTATATTCAAGAACGCAATGCCATGTCGAAAAAACAATTCTTCATGTTTTTGCAAAGTAAATTAAAACTTGTTTCTAGTTATCGCGATGACAATATCGAAGAGCTTGCAATTACCATGATTCGTGGTAAAAAAAAAGTGCGAAACAACGATCTCGCCTTTCTACGCGACCAAAAACTCGACAAAACGTATTACTTCAAAAGGGATGAAGACAGCCACCTTTGGAAAGAAGATGCCGTGTTTGATGACTATGACCAAAACATATTCGGCGATCACAAAGATGACGACAATCAAAAGAGGAAATTTAGAGTCAAAAATGAAAACATTGTCACCATCGATGACCTTATTCATCGTCAAAGGGATAAATTAGATCAACAACAAATCAGTGCTCTACAATCTTTGTCGAAACGAGTTCTTATTCATACATACAGTCATTTACAATATACGTATGAAAAATACAGAATCGGAGTCATGATGATGGACAAAACTGACGTCTCATCAGAGAAAAAAATCCCTCCCTGCCCTTTGCACGACATTATCGCCGATATTTTTTCCGACCATCAAAATGTCATTTCCAAATTCACTCGTATTCTCCATTTAGTGAAAAATAAACAATTGATGCAAATATCTCTTTCCGACATCAAAACTTCAGTGTTTCGCAATTCACCTGAAGCGTTTGCCGATTTGGAAAATGACAAAATCAATGACAATTTCAAAGATAAGAAGAATGAAAAAGCTGGCGTCAAGGGGAAGTGGTTATTTTGCGCTGTTACGGGTTTGCCCCTACTTCCCCTTTGCTTTTTGGAATTAGCCTTGCGATTGGAGAAGGGGGAGTATCATCATTTTCACAGCCTTGTACATTTCCACGGAATGTTGACTGACCGAAATATTTGGGTAGATATGTATCTGGGTCATGAAATATGCAGCGCGAAGTTTTTACGGAATATGTGGGATCGAATCTGGCTGTGTCCTTCAAAAAAAAGAGTGAATGCAAAAGGGGGGGTGGTGCTGAAATTCGATATGGAATTCAAGAACAGCAAAAAAGAGGAAGCGAAAAAAAAAGAAAACAAAGCGCTCAAAAGTGGTAAAAAAGAAGACAAGTATGCCGCCTTCATCACCACCCTTTTGTCTACCATGCAAGTGTCACCCGAATGTATGTTTTCGCACACTATGAAAAAGACAAAGGAGTTTTCGCGCAAAATCATGACAATGCTTCTCGTGCATAGCAAGAAAAAATATTCTCAATCTCGCCAAGATATTTTCTTCGCCCTTTGCACCTCCATTGTGCTCGCATTCAAAACACATCAGCCTACTCTTCGAGTGAAAAATCGTACGTATCGTCCATCTGATCCAACGCGTAACAAATATGTATTTCCCGCGACCCCCTTTGCGGACAACAATGACAATGACACCGACATTGAATACTTTGCATTTATTCTTGTGGAAGCAAACGTAGTGGCGCATATTTCCAATAATCCTTGCGGATACATGGTAAATTACAAAGATCTCTCAAAACTGACAAATAATAATATTAATAAAGATGATGAAGATGCTGCTGATATTGATGAAGACGATGTGTGTGAAAAAATGCGGTTTTTCATCAAATCAAAAATTGACGAGATAATCGAAAAGAGTCAAATCAAAGCATTTGCACTATATCAAAAGAGACTCATTGGGGATAATAATAAGAGAAATGTCGATGAAAATTATGAGAATGATGATGATAATGATAATGCAGCAGCAAAACCCAATTTTATTGTTCGATGTGCGCCGAAAATGATGAAGATGATGATGTTGCATCCGACATTCGTGAATCCGAACCGTTTACGTTTTTTTGAACCCAAAACCCTTCAAGATTATAACAAAAAGAGCGATTTGGATGGATTCAACTTTATGAAAATAAAAATTGACTCGTTATCAATTCACGTCTCCAAATTAATAACCGCTATGGTTAAACGGGCAGTTCTCTCCAACGACAATCGCGAAAATGAAAAGGGCTGGCAACATACTTTTTTTGATCCGCAGAGTAGCGAAATTAGGCGCTTCATGCAGCATATCCGTAGATACAAACGAAAATATCGGCAATTTACAAAAATGATCCGTTGTCCAACCGTGTTTCGAATTCAACAATGTGATGACGGCGAAAAGGAAGAAGAATCTTTGGAGAAGAAACAATTATTAAAGATAAAGAAAGATGAGAGAAAAACAACATGCTCCCCCTTTGATGAAGAAACAGTTTATCGAGCTGTTGTCAAGATCTTGGAATTTCGTCGAACTAACAAACCGCTTTCGGAAAAATTTCAAAAACTATGTCCTTCTGGAAAACCACACAAGGACATATTTGTGACGGATAGTGAATATATCTACTATGATGAAGATGGTGATGAGGAGAATGTAATAATTCCGAATTCCAAATTTCGTGCATTGATTAAAAACTTGAATGAAAGCGACCGATATTATACAAACAAGGATGTAACACCCCTTTTACAGAAGCAAAGCCGTATCATTAGTCAGCACCATCAGTTCGGCAAAGGGAGGGGTGGTGTAGTGGATGAAAAAATAGCTGAAAATAAAAGTGGATGGTATCAAAGATATAGCGTGGAAAAATTACGTTTGTGCTTATCTCGCGTGAAACTTGAAGAAGAAAAGGAGAAAAAAAGTTCAAAGATAATAATAAAGACAAAAAGGGAGGACGACGATGAAAATGATGACAATGAAAATGATGATGACAAGGAAGAAAAAATATCAAACTTTGTTGAAACGAAAGAACATGAAAAAGAAGAAGACGAACATGAAGATGAACATGAAATTGAACATGAACATCGTTTTCATTTTCGACGCGTTTTGGTCCGCTGTTTGTTGGATCATGTGATAACACCTGACAAGGGGAGTGATTGGAAAGATTTGCTTATGGAAGCGCAAAAATTACAAAAGTATGTGTTTGCGTTTTTCCAAATGTCGACGTGTTTGGAACTTTGGAAAAAGGATTGGATTCAAGCAAATTTGTTTAATATTTTTCAATTCGGTGCTGTAAAAGACAACAATGACATTGTGAGCATGATGATGGATATGAACAACAATGACAATGACAATGACAATGACAATGACAATGACAATGACAATGACAATGACAATGACAATGAAAATGAGATTGATAAAAGACTAAAATTAAAGAATAAATCAAAAAATTTGTTTACAAGTCGTTTTTTGAAACAACTCGCCCATATTCTACCCTTTCGACAACTACAGAAATGTGAAGATGATGTTTACAACTTTTCGGAACGAAGAAAAATGGTGGCATATGTTCTCCGAAATATGCATCTCAAAACTGCCTATTTGCTGGAAATTAGCGATCATGCTTCACATGTCTTGAACTCTGCATATCAAACCTTGTTGATGAAGATTATTCTCGTGAAAATTTTAAGAGAATATGTGCACATGATTAATCTGCGAAAACAAAATGTAAAATACCAAAAAGAAGATGAATATGTAAATTCTTTGACAAATATGTTGTTTTGCTTTTTACATGATCAAACAATTTGCAATTCTTTTTTTCTTCGTAAACATATACAAACATGAAGAATATAAATTTGATTGTACATGACATTCGAAATGGAAAACATTTGACCGCAAAGCAAATATTGGAAATCAAAGATACGTGCACCAAAGAAGAAATAATGCTTATTTTTGAAACAATGAACGTTATGTTAGAATATTATCTTGAATATTGTGAAACCAATTTGAGTGAGCATAAAAAATGACAATTTCGAATAACAAAAAATAATCAGTAAATAAATTTCGCCTGCATTCCATTTTTTATTTAGTTGTTTGAATTCATCATCATCATCATGATAATCATTCCTCCTTCGGTTGAATATCAATCCATCGATACTTTGGCGCCTTGGAAAAGAATCCAATGTTTACCTTTCCCAAATCTTCAAAGCCATCTTCATCCAACTGCCGCGACGTCACGTCTTTAAATGTCATCGCCCCTTTCTTTGCCGCATCTGGCATCTTGTCAACATCAGTGACCAAAGCTTTATCTTCCAACCATGTCATGACAATCGAGTCACCCAATTCGACATGATCTCGTATTGTCAAAGTGACGTGTTTTGGAATGTTTGGTATAAAATCCAGGTTGGAATGATCAATGTATAGTGTCATTTTTGTCGTTTTGTTACATATATTTGCATGCGTTGCCATATAGATAGGCTCGCGAATAAATCTTGCAAGCGAATCGGTATCTAAAATAACGACTTTGATAATTTTTTCTGGATGCATTGACAATCCGTATGCAAATTTTGTATTTCCGGATCCGATTCGCTCCGTGACGTCATTCTCAAAAATAGATAAAAGTACCTGATCTAACTCTTTCCGCTTTGTTTTGTCCGCAAGGTGATGATATAACACTGATCTCTTTTTCAAGTCTTCCAAAATAGATGCAGCTTGAGAATTGTCGTCATCATCATTCTTATCGGAAAAATGACTTGATTTTGTACTGTTTTCCTTTTTTGTTTTTTTTTCCTGTTTTGTTTTTTCCCCTTTTGTGAAACGACGTGATCGACAATGCGTTCTTCTGAATCGCGGTCTTACGTATACACATAAACTTCGATCACAAAGAGATTCTTTCACCCCTTTGCATTGCGATGATTTGTTATTCATGTTTGTTGAAGGTTTGTTTGTTTCTTTTTTACAACTTTATAAAAAGGATTTTGATGATATTACCTTCCTTCCTTCCTAAAAAATTTTACAACGAATGACAAACCGATTTTAATACCCGCGTGTCTTTTGAAGAAATGATCGAAAAACTTATAGCCAGATTCTGCAAATTTTTTATTTTCTTTGTTTCATTTTAAACGATTAAAAATGCAACTTGATTTGAAAAGCTCGGAAGGAGAAAATAGCAATGATGATATTGTTCCATATACGCACAAAGATTTGACGGCAAACGATAAAACTCATCTCACCGCATTGGTAACAAAAATATTCGCAAACTACATTGGCAAAGGGTTCTTGACGGCTTCAAAATTACATATAATTTCACACAGGTTTTTGCAGTCACTTTCCATTTCAAAAGATCTTTTGCAAACCACAGAGTATAATTGTCAAGACTTTTATAATTGTTGTGCCATCAGGGTAGAATTTAATAAAAGCACTACTCTTATCAATCGTCAAGGTAGGAGAAGTTATGACACAAAAGTTTTTTTCAGTCAAGAATCCGAAGGGGGTGATTGGAATCCAATAATTAAAAAAAAAGAGAGTAAAGAAGATATTTTTTATACGTATGAATATCTGAAAGATAAAATGGATCCAAAACGTCGTCATATTATATTATTAACCCGCAACAACACATCTTATACGATAACAAAAGATAGTAGGGGTAGTTGGGTAATGCGTGCCAACGATTCAAAAATTTTAAATACGGTTCGTCAAAAGGCGCCCTATGATTTTTATTTATATGACGATGATGGAAAACGATATGGTCATTATAAAGATGGAGTGTATGGTACTATGAAAGGTGGTAGGATACCTCGTAAACAAAGAAGTAAAAAAAAGAGACGATTTCAACGAAAAATGACAATGCAAAAAAGAAAGTTCTAATAGCTTTAGAGGACATATTTTCCTCTAATACATAAACTTTGATCAAAAAGAGATTCTTTCCCTCCTTTGCATAGGGGAAGGGATGATTTGTTTTTCTTGTTGGATCAAATCAAATATATGCGTGAATTTTTTTTGGTGTTTTTTTATAACTTAAGAAAACGTTTTTTTCAAACAATTAATTCTTATGATCCACAATAAGATATTCCTCCCCCCCACTCCCCCCCACCCCACCCCCACCCTTTCGGGTTCCACGAATGCTTTCCATCGCAATATTTAACGCCTTCGCCTTTTGCTTGCCTTCAATGATTGAATCACATGACTCCTTATGTCCACCTGTTACCCAATCGCTTTTTTGGCATTTCTTGGAACAGTAAGAGGCTGTTCTACATCTAGAGCACACCATTTGCTTCTTTGATGATTTTTCCCATCGCGTGTCGCACTGTAGATTGCAACAAAAACTGACCGAGTCTAACTGGGCAAAATGCTTCTCCGGAAAGACTTGGATCGTATATTCCTCCTTATCCACGCGGTTAAAGGCGATGAGCAAAAGGAGGGAGTCAAAAACCCTCTCCTTTGTTAAGTGGATATCCATCTCCTTTGCGTCAGGATTTGTTTCGTAAAGGGATAATTTTGCGTCTACATCCCCTGTCAAAAAGGCAAGTTGGGAATTCTCATCCTTGATAATGTATTTTAAACTCATTCCTGTGATGAAATGAATATGTTTCGTAAGATAAGTATCAGTTTGATTCGTGTATCCAAACCGGTGTTTCATCTTTCCCGATTTGGTAAACACACTGCGAACGTGAGACAAAAATCGAAATGCGGCGTCCTGTCTTTTGGACCCAACATCGCCTTGGAAAGAACGTATCTCTGCTTTTTTTGCATCCGTCAGCCGTAAAAATTCACGCCATGTTATTTCCTTTCCGTAATTGTAGACAAAACTTATATCCTCAATGAAAAAGACAACGCGAACTTTTTCACTCGAATCAAACGGGAGCGAAAGCAAGGATGACATTTTTTGGAAAATTTTTCTTTGATTAAAAATTTAATTAAATTATGAATCTCGGCACTTTCTTTTTTTTTTATTTGATGGGTTCAAAATTGGAAAAGTGCATGGCGGACACTGCCCCACCCACAAGACTCAGTTGTGCGCAAGTTTCCGGACCCGTGTCGTAGAGTTTAAATACATTCTCCGATTCGGTGACTGTTCTTGTATCTGTGCCATTGCCTACAAAGACATTGTCTGAAACATATGTCACTATATAATCCTCCTGCACACCAAGATCAGCACTCAACCCCCACGTCATCGTGTTGACAGATTGGACGATGTCATCGAAACTACCGTAGGTAGAAAGGGAAAATTGAGAAATTGATTTTTCGTGGTCTGCAAAGGGGTCATCGTAATTGTGGTTCTTGTAAATTTTTAATTTGAATGGCATGATTGCAAATGTTCCACACATGAAACATATTTTGGAAACCAGTTTCTTCCCTTCTACTTCTTTTTCATCTGATTTCTCCAAGGGAAACTGCAACACTCCATTTGTCATGCAGAATCCATCCCTTTCCAAAATGGCGCATCTTGCGGTGATCCGTAACTGATACGCCTTGTAAGGTTGAAAATTTCTATGCGTCTTCAATGGATCATTTGTCATGTAGGCCAAAAAACAAGTCGCCACCTCCTTTGCGATCCAGTTTGCTGTAGCCGTGTAGGAAGGGTTCTTTTGCAATCCTTTCATGTACTGGAAAGAAACCGATAACAAAATGGTGATGGATGACGGTGGACTGTTTTCTGTGAGACGAAAGCTGACTCCAGTTTTTCGAATCGTGGTGGAAAAGCCGACATCGTTGATATAATGCCATGTCGTTTTCGAGTCCACGGGGATGACGAGTTGAAAAAGGGAATGAATCGAATGCTGTATGTATGCCCGCAGAAATGATTCATCAATGGTGGTCGATAATGATGATGATGATGATGATGATGATGATGATGATTCTACCCTTTCATAATAATGTTTCACCAATTTTGTACACCTTTCGTCTTCTGCCGCAAAAATATCCTCCAGAGTCCGTTTTTTGTTTTCCTGTGCAGCAAACATCTTTTTTTTTCTTCTTTTTTGACAAAAATAAAAATTAAATTGTGAAATTGTTGGAAAAAAATGAATAATTACAACTTTCTTGTTTTTTTCCTCTGTGTTGCACGCTTTCTGCGGCCCCCTTTATTTTCGTTTTCAAGGATTTTTTTACGTTTTTTTTCAAGGAGTTCTTCCCGTACTTTTTGTAATTGATTTTTGTAGCATAAAGACATTTTGCAGAAGATGTTAAATTTTCGCTGAAGTTCTCGCGTTAATCCTTCTGCTTTTGTTTTATCCTTGTGATCATCCTTGAGATCATCCTTGTGATCATCCTTGAGATCATCCTTGTGATCATCCTTGAGATCATCCTTGTGATCATCCTTGAGATCATCCTTGTGATCATCCTTGAGATCATCCTTGTGATCATCCTTGTGATCATCCTTGACAGCATACATAGTAAAAAATTTTTTCATATCTTCTCGAAACGCACGAAATATTAAATTCATGCAATACTCTCCATCGGCCGAAAAAACGTCAAAAACGTGTTGCATTAAATCTATAAATTTCATTGCAGTCTCTTCGGTAATTTTTTTCTCTTCGTCTAGGTATGTAAGCATTAATTCCCGATATAGACGCTCTAGCTCATCTTCGTCACCATTTCCATGATGGTTTAATAGCTTCTTCTTCACACCCCTTAAAGATTGATCTTGTATACTACATTTGTTCATAAATATGAATGGTAGATTGTGCTCAACTATCAATTGTTGCAAACGCATTCGGTAGCAAACGCATATCCTTAAGGCGTCCAAAGAGTCGAACTCTTTTGTCGCCTTTTTGACTGGTTCTGGTTTTGTTTCCTGTATATAATTGACTAGATCAATTTCAAATGAGTCTAGTATTGGAGCTGCTTTTGAGAATAATACATAGTTTTCACCTTTTGAAATCGTCTGAAAATGTTGCTTAAGTTTGTTTATAAGTTTCTTTACATAGTCTTCTGAATTTAATTCGTCTTCATGATCATATATGTCGACAAATATATCATGAATTTTCTTGTCACTACCATATATTGGTTCACCTAATATATGTGAGACAGCTCGAGATATTTTTTTACGTAATTCATTTCCGACTTCTTGATATGTTGTGACTTTGTATTGGAGTGGATGATGATTTGCCTGAGAACATAATTGTTCATGACTATAATTATAATTTTGCTTTCTTGGTTTTGGCGACCTATGTCTTGTAAATTTCGTACGGACAGAATGTCTCATGTCCCAATACTTTTGTGTAGCATAGCTTCTCAGTCGCTCAAAATATGATAGCATTTTTTGCATATTTGTGACAAAAAATAAATGATATTTATGTATGTCTACATTTATTTATTTTTTCGCGACATGAAAAAATGTAAATCACTCTTGATGTTGTTGATTTCAAAGAATCTTTAGGATGACTTTTGTCTTCGCATCAATTTATCGTGCTTGCTTTGCCAATTTGAACTCATTTTTGAAATTGTCGCGACCTTTTTTTCCAGCATGATATTTTCCGCCTTTAGTTTCTCCAGCTTTGTTTCCGTTTGTCGCATCACCAAAAACATTTCACGCAGGTCCGCAACAGTAAGTTCGTTGAACACATCATCTGGCATTTTTTTTTGTTTTTTAAAATTATAAATAATAATAAGAATTTGATCTCTCTATTTAGTGTTTTTGACATATCATCGTCTTCTGGGTAAATCATATGAGAATTCAATTTTATAACAATTAATTTTTTTTTGAATCATCAAACCAAAAGTATCATCTTTTTTCACTTTACAATGACCTTTGTGTAGTACACCCACAGTCCAAGACCTATAAAGCATTTCGCCACCAAGTCCAAGAAATTCAATGCAATGTTTTTCGAAACTTCGTCTAGCAGATACACCATCCCATACATCCCCCAAATCACAAAATACAAACCAAATAAAATATAATTCGTTTGCACATACTTTGGCCGCACAAACGTATAAAATATGATTGCAAACATGCCAAAGAATGGAATAAAACCCAACATTGAAGCTTCGTTCCGCCCCCATTTACCCGTGTCACCCAAGTAACCTATATACAGCATGATATAATCACAAACAACGATCAACAAAAACACAGGGAAATGAATCGGCCTATTTGTGTGCATGCCCAAGACAACACAAAGTGTCAGCAGCATTATCGGTGTGGTAATGCACCAATCCGTATATCGTGTCTTTGTGATATCTTGCCAATCCACCCCACCCTTTGACAAATCGAGGTCTTGAAGAAATATACTATAGAAATAACCGGCAACAATAGAGATGCAAGTTTCAAGATTCAAAATATGGCGGACGACGGGGTTATCTGTGCGCAACGCCTCGATAAAGGTGATGGTGCCTGTTGTTAGCAACAAAATGTAGGTGATGGTAAACGAAAACCGAATCATGTCCTCTTCTTTTCTATCTTTGGGTTTTCCATTTTTGTTCGTCGTCAAGACATCATTCATTTGTCGTGAATTAGTTATATTATATCTCTTTCGTTTTAAAATTAAAATTTAAAAAAAAAAGAAAAATATGTCACGACCAACAACTATTTATATCGGAACCAATATGGTTGTGCGTGATGGATCCGTCATCGATTTCACCGGCGCCGTTATCGACAATATCAGTCCAGCAACCACGGCGTTTCAACCCGTGATAAAGAATCAATTGGATCTGTGTGCACCAATTCACAACCCCACCTTTGACGGGGTAATTGATATCTCCGGTTCACTGGTGTGTGGATCGACAGGGTATTTTGAATCCGGAATCTATACCGACTCTTTGACTTGTCATAAAACCGCCTACTTTAAAAACGCAGTAGAGGTCACTGGAGGCCTACTTACGGACTCATTGACCTGCACCAACTCCGCCCTTTTTAACAAAGGGGTGGGAGTGACGGGCGCAACGGGCTATTTCTATCAAGGCTTGAGCGTTGCCGGAGGACTAACCACGGACGCTGAAACAACCGGGACATTGACCTGTAATGACAAAGCCCTTTTCAACAAAGGGGTGGGAGTAACAGGAGCTACGGGCTATTTTTATCAAGGCTTGAGCGTTGCCGGAGGCTTAACGACGGACTCTGAAACAATCGGTATATTGACCTGTAATGACAAAGCCCTTTTTAACAAAGGGGTGGGAGTGACGGGCGCAACGGGCTATTTTTATCAAGGCTTGAGCGTTGCCGGAGGCTTAACGGTTGACTCTACGTTATCAAATACTGGAAACACAACGCTCGGGACAAGCAGTACAAACACGTTGACTGTAAATAGCACCCCCACTTTTTACAGTGGTCTCACAGTATCCACTGGTCCAGTGTCGTTTCCAGCTTCTTCTATTGCAGCAAGTATGATCAGCGGACTTGACACTTCGTCATTAGTTGACCTAACATCTGTTCAAACCATCAGCGGGAACAAAACGTTTAGCGGGACGCTTACGATGAGTGGGACCGAAAATACGACAACTGAGAATGACACGACTTTGACAGTAACGGGAAACACAACGCTCGGGACAAGCAGTGCAAACACGTTGACTGTAAATAGCACCCCTACTTTGAACAGCGGTTTGACCGTTCAGTCGGGTACGGTTTCGTTCCCATCTGCATCTATTTCTCAGTCTGCAATCAATGGTTTGTCGACGAGCTTAGCGTCATTGGTTGACCTAACATCTGTTCAAACCATCAGCGGGAACAAAACGTTTAGCGGGACGGTATCAAATACTGGAAACACAACGCTCGGGACAAGCAGTACAAACACGTTGACTGTAAATAGCACCCCTACTTTGAACAGCGGTTTGACTGTTCAGTCGGGTACGGTGTCGTTCCCATCTGCGTCTATTTCTCAGTCTGCAATCAAGAGTTTGTCGACGAGCTTAGCATCGTTAGTTGACCTAACATCTGTTCAAACCATCACTGGCAACAAAACGTTTAGCGGGACGGTATCAAATACTGGAAACACAACGTTTAGCGGTACGCTATCAAATACTGGAAACACAACGTTGGGTTTAGGGAATGCAAACACTTTGACAGTCAATGCTTTGCCCTATTTTAAGAGTGGTATCATTATTGAATCTTCTGGCCTCAATGTAGCTGCTGGACCTGTTTCGTTCCCATCTGCATCTATTTCTCAGTCTGCAATCAATGGTTTGTCGACGAGCTTAGCGTCATTGGTTGACCTAACATCTGTTCAAACCATCAGCGGGAACAAAACGTTTAGCGGGACGGTATCAAATACTGGAAACACAACGCTCGGGACAAGCAGTACAAACACGTTGACTGTAAATAGCACCCCTACTTTGAACAGTGGTTTGACCGTTCAGTCGGGTACTGTGTCGTTCCCATCTGCATCTATTTCTCAGTCTGCAATCAATGGTTTGTCGACGAGCTTAGCGTCATTGGTTGACCTAACATCTGTTCAAACCATCACTGGCAACAAAACGTTTAGCGGGACGCTTACGATCACTGGGATTGAAAATACGGCAACTGAGACTGACACGACTTTGACAGTGACGGGAAACACAACGCTCGGGACAACTAGTACAAACACGGCAACAATCAATAGTACATCGACATTCACTTCGCCTGCAATATTTAAACAAATATATGAAAACGTTATTGCTGCTACAAGATCATCTGCAAATAATTACACACTAAATTATACTACTAATGCGGTCTTTTATATACCATCAGATCAATTGCCAACAGCAAATTTTACAGTCTATATAACTAATGTTCCGACTGTGACGGCTTCAACAAATCGTACTTTCACATTAACGTTGTTTTGGAATTCATCTAGTAGTAATAATTACTACTGTTCTTCGGTATGTGCTTCTGATACATCTTCCACATATATTTTAGGAAGTTCAGGATCAGGCTTGGCGCCACTCTTTTGTGGTGGTAGTTCAAACATATCATTGACTACAAGCAGTATCATATGCCAGACGTTTGCTATTTTGACATATTATAGTAGCACGAACACTTCACCCGTGCCAAATGTGTTGACGTCTGTTTCTAATTATTATTAAATAATGCAACAATTTGTTTTCCAGCTCATGACAAAACTGGTCAGACTGTTCACATTAAATAATTTGTGAAAAAACATAATCTTAGCTAACTATATATATAACAAAATGTTTTCAAAGACGCAATGTTTAGGAAGTAATTCAACGTCATATAAAAATGGTCAGCCGTATTTTCCTTACAACTTTCCGGTTCCTACATATGCCTCTTCAAGTGTATCCACAAAAATTTTCTCACTCCCATTTTCAACACTAACAACTCCTACTCAAGATAGTACAGGTACGAAAACTATTACAGCGTCAACTTCACCTGCAGTTTCCATCGTAGCGAATAGCAATCTTCCAACTGGAAAAAATGCCTTTAGTGACGGAACTTTGACCTGTTCCAGTGTTTCTGGGATATCTGACGGAAATTGGTCTATTTCCTTTTGGGCGAAACTTGCGTCTACAGATTTAATTAATTATTCTAATGTCGTGAATACCACATCAAGTAATTTTTTTATAAAGTATAAAAGAAATAATAATTCATCAACGAGTCCGTTGTTAAGAGTATATAATAAAAAGACAGATAATACTAATGTGTATTTAGGTGTAACAATGAGTGCTGATATATGGTATTTTTACACGATTACATGCAAACCGGAGCAAATGACTATATTTGTAAATGGTAGTCAGCTGACGCAGACTACTTCTGATACAATTAACACATTTCAGGCCCCATCAAGCACTTTTAGTTTTAGTGGTAGTTCAAGTATAGATTTTCCATGCCAATTAAGTGATATCACTATTTATAAGTCAACTCTGACACAAAATCAGGTCTACAATCTTCTTTTTTCATCTCCTACATTTTCCCTCCCCTTTAACTCAAACATTACTCCCACAAAAGATAGTACGGATAGATCTCTCCCTCTTGTTGTTTCAGGAGTTTCAATTTCAAATGATACCTCCTTAAAAACAGTATCTCCATCGTCGTTTTCATTTAATAAAGGGGCAATTTCATGTGCTACAATACCTGTGACAACTTTTGGAGGTGGTTGGTCATGTAGTTTCTGGATAAAAATGAACCCTACTTCATCAACGACATATACATATGCTTTGAATTCGGTATTAAGTGATTATAGATTCTATGTTTCGAAAAATTCTTCTAATTCAGACGCTAGGGCTTATTTTGATGTTAAATATACTGATGGTAGTGGTTATCTTAGTAATGGTTTAACATCATCTTCTTTTCAGAACTGGAATTTTTTGACTTTTTGTGTGACCAGTACAACTATTATTTTTTATATTAACAATTATCCGTATACAATTACTGCTGCAACTGGTAAAACATTGAAGACGCCATCAGCAAATATGTTATTTACAGCAAGTGATATATGTAAATTAAGCAACATCACTATATTTGATTCGTATCTTGTATCCGGGCAGGTACAAAATCTTTATACAGTTGCGAAGTTATAAATATATGCACGTTTTCCAAATCTTGAAGATGTGTAACACAAATCTTATTAACATTCTGAATTCAAAAAAGAACTTATTTGAACACATACCCCGTCCTCACTGATATATAAAAATCACCCCTTTTCGCCCCCCACCCTTTGCCAACATCTCCTCTCCTCTGACCAGCACCACCACCCGCTTTTATAAACTGCCGCAACGCATATTCCATCTCGGACACATTTCGTATCGGCCGCTTATTTTCCACTGCTACATTTTCCACCGTGCCAAATTCTCTCGGATCGGCAATATCTTTATTTCGATACTCGTTACGCCATTTCGCATACTCGTGGTTATTACCACCATGATCATTATACCCTTTGCCATACTCGATCCTCGTCAACACATGCGCCCTGAAAAACTGCAAATAACTATTCTTATTCAAAAGACGGGGGAGCAATTGATGCGCCAATTTCAAATCATGACTCTCGTTCTTACGCAGTCTTGATATATGGTAATCATTATACTTTGGTTTCCGCATATCATCTCGGCAATATTTTACACCATATTCACCACCACACTCTGTGTTTTCAAATTTCCCCACATTCCTATTGCACACCGAATCCATACAAAGATTCTCGCACAATTTTCGGCTACCCACCTTGTCATGATTATGATTATTATTATCATCTCCCCCCCCCCTTCCGTACGAAAAAAAGGACATGCCATAATCAATTAACTTGGCCATATATCTGCTCTTGAAACTCAGTCTCTCTGTCCCATTTTCTTCCATATAATGATACTCGTAATATCCATTACCCGGACATTTTTGCAGTAATACATTCTCTAAATGTAAGTCGTAATGTGTAAACAACTCACGAACGCAGGAAAGAGCGAAATATATCTGATACAAAAGGTAAACAATTTCTACAGATACATCTTTGCGTGCAGCCTTATCTACTAAAAGACTTTCAAAAGTGACCGCGTCGTTCACATATTCTATCAATAATGAATTGTACTTTGAATCTTCGGTACAAATGGCCTTTGAAATCTGTTTTGATTTGATAGCACCTATTGGAACCAAACTTTGACGAAATTTACCCGGTGATACGCTTTCGGAATAAGACATGTCGCGCATGAATGCATAAAAAACGGGGTCGACAAAGTGATAACATCCATACGTCCTTATAAAATTAGGGAAACGAGGCGCGAGTTTTTCATTGACGAATTGTCCAACCAAGTACTCGTAGATCAAAGGGTCGGCAGTTCTCCCACTTTGGCATTTCAGTAGGGCCGATTTTCCATCAGAAAACCGTATTTCGCGAACAAATCCGTTTCTAGAATCCACATCTTGTGCTTTGACAAAGATGTTGGCTGGATGACGCATATCCACATGTTCAAAGATGGAGAGTTTTGCATTTTTCATTTGTGTTCGTCGTCGTGTTTTTAGGACCATAATTTTGTTTTGTTGGGTTTTTCTTATTAGAAATTATTGAAATGTAACTATCATACAGGGACGAAAAAAAAATGTCTTCATCTTCATCTTCATCAACACCAACACCACCACCACAACCTCTGCAAAATGCGACTCCGAAAACATCTTCGGCGGTGCAATACGCAATCATCTTTTTCGATAGCTGCAGCATATTTGTTGTCATTTTTCTCGTCTACATTTTCGTTTATGTTCCCAACAATGTCATCGCGAATGGAATCAGCAATTTGAACATTTTATATCCAGCGCTCAATACGTCGGTCGTCAATATGAACTTCACCGGCGACCCCACTTGCAGCCACTCTGTCAATTCGTATTTCACCATTGGAGCCTACAATGCTTGCGGCCTAGCCACGGGGACGACTATCTACGTTGATGTCAATGCATTGACTGATATTATCGGCGTCGGCATTCGTGTCTTGCACTTCCAGATTTTTTCACAGAACAGTAACCCCGTTGTTGCCGTTGTTAACGATACGGGAGTCAATCATTACCAAAATGGAAATAATTTCGTTTTATTTCAAGATGTTATGAATTTGCTAGTGCTCCAAGCATTTACGTCCACCTCCGCTCCAAATGCAACTGACCCCCTTTTTCTAATAATGGACATTCGCAGTGACAATCTCCCCATGTTTGTGCAGTTGGCGGCGATCTTCGAAGCTATAACGCCGAATACGCTTCTTGGACCACAGTATAGTTTTGAATCGATGGGAACTAATTTCGCCAATACGACACTCATGTCCGCTTTGGCTGGAAAAATTGTTATCGTTATTGACAAAACGTCCAACGGGTCTTCGGTACAGTGTCCTCAACTCGCCGAGTATGTCAACTTTTGTATTGCCGGGGGAACACCAATCACCAGGTCGTATGCGTACAGCGAATTGGTGAATGTGCCAGACATGAGCGAATTGCAGGAATTCGGATGCACGGGCTTGACAATGGTACTTCCTGATGCAGGCAGCACTACGAATCCGAACCCGTATGTTGTGCAGGAAGCGGGGTGTCAATTCATGATGTGCAATTTCTCCAATTATGATACGAATTTGCAAGTTGCGTTGGAGAATATGAATACGACTGGGTATGCGTTTACCTATATGGACTTGTCATGTAATACAAATACAACTTTGCCGGACCCGGATCCGCAAAACCCAGCCCTTTCATACGCACCAAAGGAGACAACCGCGGATTATTATAATTTTACGCTATAGAAATATGTGTCAACGTGTGTTTACGTAGTGTAGTGGGGTTGGGATATCAAAATGAAATAATAATAAGAAAAATATATATGAAGACATCAAAAAGATGAATTTTTTTCACAGAAAAAGGGATATCATAACTCTTGATTCCTTAAAAACAAAGTTTGAAAAGTTAAAAATACCTGCTGCTGAACAAATTGATCCCTTAGAACGCAAATATGGAATATTCCAACAATCCGTTTACGCATTTTGGAAGGAGAACAAAAATAAAGACGAAATTTTACGAAAATGGATAAAACGGAAAATGAGTAAAAATATATTATACAAAATTTATAATTATAAGTATCGAACCAAGTCTGAACTTATAAATGCTGTGGCGCCTACAAGAACAAAACGCATAACGGCATGGTTCAAAAGATTAACCGGATTTAATGATGGTTTTGAAAGCATATCAAATGATGGCGACACAGATGTTGAGTACGATCGCATGGTAATTGCCTTTAATAATTTTAAATTAGAATGCATTGAAATAATCACTAAAAGTGGGGGAGGTGAGCCTCAGCGCGTTTTTAAGCAGTTAATCAAAGAGTGGATCCGTTTGGATTTGCCCGTTGATTTGTTAAATTTTTTAAAGGATGAGACGAAAACGCCATTTTCACATGAAAGAAAGTCGCCAGTCTCAACAGTTTCACGAGACTCCCCCCTTTTTCTTGATAATTTTGATAGCGCGTATATTGTAGGGGGGGGAACGAAAAAGAATCGACGATCATGTAAATTAAAACACCATAATAGAAGAACAAGGTCAAAGAGGTGTCAGCGATTTCCTAATGAGTTTTTGAACTGAACTTTTTTTTTTCATCAAAAACACAACTTTTTTTTTTACTTTGAAACTTTTTTTTTGATTTTGGAAAACTTTTTTTTTTACTTTGAAACTTTTTTTTTTACTTTGAAACTTTTTTTTTGATTTTGGAAAACT
>Ga0214919_10000467_pt1 | contig 69065 bp, 65 predicted proteins | sample LL1503_MetaG_FD_177994 | JGI IMG/M metagenome (GOLD analysis project Ga0214919, IMG submission 177994) | Freshwater microbial communities from Lake Lanier, Atlanta, Georgia, United States - LL-1503 | ecosystem: Environmental > Aquatic > Freshwater > Lake | place: USA: Georgia | collected... | reverse complement strand
CCATCCTCTATTAATGAAGGAGATGAATTTTATTTTACTATCCCTAAGAATCCGATACCACAAACTTGTGCTCAATGCCAAGCCTATAGTCCAATACCAAATAAAAAAATTAGTATAGCAATCTGTAGTAAGTAAAAAATCTAATGCAGAAACATAGTAACTTATGCTAATTTGTGTTCCCTTGTTCTGCGTGAGGAAAACACCCCCTGAAATCGGTCAAAATCGGTCGTTTTCCGTTTTGTGAAAACATAACTAGCTACAAATCAACTAATGCAGTTTAGGTTTTGTTAGAACTGTTTTTAATTTAATTATTATTCCTATGAGGATTATCAGATAAGTAATACTTGATAATATCAATTTAAACGAGTTGATTCCAGATCCTATAGAAACTAATGTTTCTGATATTGGACCTGAATTTAAATATGTTTTTAGCATAATTAATTCAACGTAATTCTCTGCCCAATCGGCAATCATACATAAAATAGGAATAATCAATAATAGACGCTTGTTATTAAAAAAGTATACAATCCAAGATGCGTACATTAAAGTATAAACAAATGCAAAAATTGCGTCCCAAATTTGAAGAAATTCTCTATAGCAAAGAAGTTGCTCCTGAGTCCTTGATTCAAAGAATTTTTGAACCATTTCTAAAGAGTAAGAAAATGAAATACCTAATGATCTTACTCCAGCATCAATTTTGAAGCAGCTGCTAAATGGAGCTAAAATGTATTTGATATACAAGAAAAAAACTAAAGTAAAACCTATAGCTAAATATAGCGCTTGGTTTTTCTTGAAATATTTTATCATTTTGATTATTTTTTATTTATTAATTACTTCTAATGGTTTGCAGCTAAAAGAATTATAAATTGAGGGGTTGTGTTAGAATTGCAATATAGTGTGTGATTTACTTTTAAAAGTAATTATTATATTTTAATATTTAATAACTGAATGTCCAGCTTCCTTCTTTCACCTCGGCTTCCAATTCTCCCAAATCCCATCCGCAATAGCCGATAAAAAGTTGAATTTCTTGTTGATTGGCAGCGCTGGTGTTGATGGCTCCGATGACTTGCTCCATATTGCCACCCAAATAGAGACCATTGGATATTTGTTCGCCGCCATCAATAAGATCGGGTCGCTTGTGCAATACAAAGATATGATCTCTATCAACGGGGCCGCCATCCATTAGTGGAAATGGTTTACTGTGATTGAATTCAATTAGTTCATGTAATGATTTTTCAAAGGATTTGTTGGTTACAAACCCTAAACTTCCCTCTTCATTGTGTTTAACGAGCAGAATGGTTGTATGCTCGAAGAAACTGCCAATTAAGGCGGCAGTGCTTTTGAAATAAAATCCTGCTTTTAGATCCCTCATAAGTTTACAAATTATTATGCTGTAAATCGTCAGTCTAAAGTAGACTAAAAACTGGAGTTTTCTTAAAATCAAGGACTTACGTTAAATCCAGGGTCCTTTTTTGCTAATGGTTTGCTTATGCGGCACCTATTTTAATAACAAAACAGTAATTTTTGATTTCATTTTAATACTTAAATTTATATGTCTATATTACAATAATAACAATTAGATATTTATTATAAAATCTTAAAGTAATTTTATGCATATACATGTAAACCACTCAACTTATTTTAAATATATGACCTCCTTTTTGGGGGCTTCTATTGCAATCGTAGAAACTAGTAATATAATTGATCATCAATTACATTTAGAGTTTCCATTAATTAAATTTGCACTAATAGGTTTACTTACAACTTTTATAATAGGACTAATACTTACTTATCGTAACCAGAAAACCCCTGATAGAATAAAGGAAAAAATTCTCACCAAATTTGAAAAATGGGAATCTACCCAGAGTATAAAATTTAAATTAAATACTACAGAATTATTAAATGTTAAATTATTTCCTGATTTATTATCTGAAAAAAACTTTGATAAGTTTATTGAAGCTTCTAAACAAAATAATACCGATGGAAACACAATCAATAAATTATTACCTATTTTAAATATCATATTGTTAATTGTATTTTTCGGAGCGGGGATATTTTTTTATGTTAAACTAGGAAAAGCTTCGAACACTATTGAAAAAGAATTACCTGAATTTTTGCAACTCATCAAAGAGGGAAAATCTGGCGCTGCTTATTATGCTGGCAAAAAAATATTAGATAATGATCCTAATAATAAATTGGTTGTTGATGGCTTAAAAACAATTACAACCACCGTGGATTTAATAACCACTACATCTAATATTCAAGTTTATTTACAATTAAGTGAAGCAGAAGATAAGTGGGAATTTGTAGGAAAAACTCCAATTAATAAAACTAGTTTGCCAAATGGTACAGTGAAACTAAAATTTGTAGATGCGAAGAAAAATGAATTTATTGTATCTGCAGGGACTTATTTTATATCAACTGGAGAAAATATATTTGAATTGCCCAATTCTATGCCAGATACTTCCACAATGGCATTAGTAATTGGCGGGAAAACAAATATATTTTTAGCAGGGTTAGATTCTAGAGCTGCCTCTAGATTCTCTCCATTTCTTATTGATAAAAACGAAGTTACGAATCAAGAGTATAAGAAGTTTGTAGATGCAGATGGATATAAAACTGCAAGTTTTTGGTCTATACCCAAAGTTCTAAACGGTAAACCTTTCAACTTTGATCAAGCGCAGAAATTATTTGTAGATAAAACAGGATTTGCAGGCCCTGCTCAATGGTCTAATGGAACTTATCCTGACGGCAAAGCTAATTTTCCTGTTAGTGGTATTTCCTGGTATGAAGCTGATGCTTATGCAAAGTTTATGAAAAAGTCTTTGCCTTCTGTTCATCAATGGGCTAAGGCAGCAACTCCTTCTAGATCAGGTCAAATTTCTCCAGTAAGTAATTTTTCAAAATCTGAGACAAAGGAAGTTCCGTATTCAAAAATTAAATCAGGTTATGGTTTATCTGATGTAGCTGGTAATGTTAGAGAATGGTGTGCAAATTCTACCAAAGATGATTTTAGTGAAAAAGCAATTTTGGGCGGTGGTTATGATGATGATCCTTATACTTTTAATGATTATTATGGACAAGATGCACTAAACAGGAATAGTTCAAATGGTGTAAGATTAGTTAAGGATTTAACAAATAATAACGATCAGTTATATACCGAAGTAATTAAAAAACCTTTTAGGGACTTTTTAAAACTCCCAAAAATTAGTAAAGAGGTTTTTGATATTTATAAAAGACAATATGATTATGAAGCTGGCCCATTAGATATAAAAATTCTTAAAACTGACAATTCGGATCCAGACTACACTTATGAGTTAATTGAATTTAATGCTGCATATAATAATGAGCGTATGAGTGGTGTTTTATTTAAACCTAAAAATATAATGGGGAAAATTCCTACAATTATTTATTTCCCTGGCTCAAATGTTATTCATACGAGTGAAATAGAAAAAGTAACCATTGGTCAAATGCCTAAAAGTTTTATTAAACTTGGATATGCATTTTTCTACCCTATTTATAAAGGGACTATAAATAGACAAGATGCTTTAAAGTCAGATTATGCGGATAAAACAGATCTTTATAAAGAGCATGTTATTATGTGGGGTAAAGATATGAAACGATCTATTGATGTTTTAGAGTCAAGAACAGATTTAGATGCATCTAATTTATTATACTTTGGTGTCAGCTGGGGTGGCGAAATGGCAAATATCATGATTCCAATTGAACCAAGGATTAAAAGAGCAGTTTTATTGGTAGCTGGGTTAGAATTTGAAGAAGCAAAGCCAGAAGTAGAAGCAGCATCTTATACACCTTTTATCAAAGTACCTATTTTAATGTTAAATGGAAAGTATGATTATTTTTTCCCTTCTGAAACATCTCAAAAGCCAATGTTTGAATTAATTGGAACTAATAAGAATGATAAGTATTGGTATTTGCATGAAACAAGTCATACAGTTCCATTAGATGAATTCACGAAAAAGGTAAAAATATTTTTAGATAAATACTCGAAACCATCTGTTAAGTAATTTGATAATTTAAATTGAGCTCTGCGTGAGGAAAACTCCCCCTGGATTAGGTTCAAATCCCGGTCTCGCTACATGAAAATCAAGCACTTGCATTAAGTCCTGGGTTCTTTGTTATTTTAAGTGATGTCGTTAATTAATTTAACTAAACATTTATATCTTTATTTATGACAGTTAATCAACTAATATTCCTCATTTTAATTATTTGGAGTATTCCTAGTACCTATTTTCGGAGTAAGTTTAGGAAAATTGTTTACCAAACGGATGATTGGAAAATTAACATTAAACCTCTTTTCAAAAAAGAGATTATCGGTTTATTCAGTAATATGTATCCAAATAATAAAGATTATCTCAAAACAAGAAATTACTATAGAATCTATTTAGCAGTCTATTTAATTTTATTTATTTTTTATAAATTAATAAATTATAAATTTTAATCAATCATGAAGCAATCACTACTTAATTTATTATTTTCCCTTATCGCTTTTTCCATTGCTTATAGCATTGCGCTACTAACTGGACTTCAAATAATTCAGCAAGCTGTATTGATTGCCTTTGTTATTCAATGGATTTTATTTATTCCTGCTTTTTATTTTCAAACTGAAAAATTTTATGACTTAACGGGGAGTGCTACCTACATATTCATTGTAAGTTATATAAGCATTCAAAGTAATTTTGCAAAAAATGTCAATTTAGGGAATATCCTATTAGCTTCTTTCATCATCCTATGGGCAATCCGTTTAGGCAGTTTCTTATTTACAAGAATTCATAAAAGTGGAGAAGATAAAAGGTTTAAATTCATTAAACCCTCGCCATCAAGGTTCTTCATGACATGGACTTTACAAGGAATGTGGGTTTCTATATGTTCAATGTGCGCCTTAACAGCAATGGCAAGCAAAAATGGGATTATTCAAAATGGTTTTTTTTATATTGGTATGCTAGTTTTTATTGCTGGTTTTGTTATAGAGATTATTGCTGATTGGCAAAAGTCCATATTCTGTAAAAATCCTACCAATAAGGATCAATTTATTTCTAATGGTCTTTGGTATTATTCAAGACACCCAAACTACTTCGGTGAAATTACCTTATGGTTGGGGATTTCCATAATGTCCTTCTCATCTCTATCAAGTTGGCAGTATATCACATTAATCTCTCCACTTTTTACATATATGCTACTTGTTTATGTAAGTGGTGTTAGGATTTTAGAAATTTCAGGGTTGGAGAAATGGGGCCATTTACAGAACTATCAAGAATATATCCGCACAACATCTTCCTTATTTCCATATGCTAAGCTATTTAAAAACAAAAAGTCTTAATTGTCTTGTTTAGTAGGGTGTTTTTCTTAGATTCTTACTTTTAATAGTTGAATACTAATTAATTTCTATTTTTCAGATATGCCAATGTATTTATTTAATTCAGTTTGGTTTTCTGCTTGCTTTATTAAAAAGTCTGCGACGTCTGCTCTATTGATTCCGCCTATATTAATTCCTTTGAATAATTTATTTTCAACACGGTATTTTTCTGTCAATTCCTTGTCTAATAGCCTTCCTGGCCTCACAACTGTCCAATTCATATCTGAATGAGTGATAATTTCTTCCATTTTAGTTTTGTCGGCGTAAACATCTTTTAATAAGTATTTTAAAAACATCTTTACTAACCACGGAACATAATTTTTACTTTCTCCAGCTCCAAATCCGGTTACAAAAATAAATGGAACATTAATTTTATTCTCCCTATGTATTTCCACAATTAATTTTGCAAAATCTGAAAATAGGGTAGTAGCTTTCATATTCTTAGCAGTCCCCAACGTTACAATGATAGCATCTGCGTTTTGGATTGATTTTAATAGGTCAGCTTTATTAGTGGCATCACCAAGTATCATTTTTAGTGATTTTTTCTCTTCTATTTTAACTTCAGATCGAGAAAGGGTCGTTATCGAATGCTTTCTATTTAATCCTCTTTTTACTGTTTCTAGTCCTATTCCACCCGAGGCTCCTATTATAGTTATATTCATTTTGTTTTTTTTGTTTTTATGTTTAAAAAATATCAGATATGCCTGTAAATGTACTTTAAAGATTTTTGATAATCGACTATCAAAAAGTCAAATTAATCTGATACCAGCTGTAGAAACATACATATTCTATGTGAGGAAAAAACTCCTGAAATATCGGTCTTGTTATATGAAAATCAAGGACTTACATAAAATCGCGGCTCATTTGTTGTGCCTGAGTGGGGAAATTTATTTAGATGAAGCTATAAGTGAGACATAAGTTATCAATGCTAATATGGCCAATCCTCCCTGAATTTTTAATCCTAAAATATAATTACTATGTATTTTTTTTCTTTTAATTTCTTTTGCTTTTTGTTGATAGCCTCTAAAGTATTGTTCATTTTTCATCAAATTCAAGTTGGGATATCCCAAATTTTCATCTTTTATATCTGCATCAGATGTTATTAATTCAATTGCCATTCCTGTGAAAAAACTAGTTCCTAATGTTGAAAATAAAGCAGCAGTTCCAGCTGTTTTATATCCTTTATAATAAACGATAGCGTCATTTTGACCCTGAATGAACAAATTTTCAACACCAACTGATTTTTCATCGGTTTTTTTTAATACTACTATAATCATCCTTAGTACCATTCTCGTATTTAATTAGTAACAAATCTAATTTCAGCATTGAAAAGACGGGGCCATTTAAATTATCTAATTTTTTATACTTTACTTCTGAGGTGCCAACTTCAATTACTTTGGCTAGTATATTTTCACCAGATCTCATTGTTAAAGTGTCTTGAGCTTTAATAATGTTTGATAAACAAATAAATAAAATAAACAACAATATATTTTTCATATGCGTTGATTTAGATATAGAGTAAATGATTTACTATTAAAAGATAATTAATTTTTTTTAATATTTTATGTATTATACAAAAGATTACCTACGCGAGGCTAAAAACCGCTTCAATTTTGGTCAAATCGGTTGATTTCGGTTTTTTCAAAATATATTCTACTACAAAGTAAAATTGCTATTTTTGAATCATGGCTTTAAGTAACTATGAAAGAATTATACAATTGTCAGATGAAGTATTTTCCAGCCGTACCGATCCTGACCAGCTAAACGTGGACGAAAATGTGATGGAGCACTTACAGCTCATACATCCCGATACATTGTCTGAATATGATGATGGGAAAGGCCCTGTTTGTTGGATTTTATGTATACCCACAACACTTGATTTAATGTCTAAATTCATTGATCAAAAAATATCGGAAAGGGAACTTTATGAATTAACGCCACTGAATTCAAAATATGAAGCCATTTATCTATGTTCTGCTTTATTATTGGAGGAATTTCGTGGGAAAGGAATTGCCCAAACCTTAGCCCTTAAAGCAATAGAAAGTATCAAGATAGATCATTCAATAAAGGCGTTATTTTTCTGGGCTTTTAGCAAAGAGGGTGAAAAGCTCGCTGAAAAGGTAGCAGGGTTAATTGGTCTACCATTATACAAGCGATAAGGAAAGACTAGCTGCTCCGAGTAAATCCAATTTGATAGCCCAACTATATGTATTAGATACAAGTAAGCCCATTTTTGTTAAACGAATATCAAGGAATTACTTTAAATCCCGGGTCTTTTGTTGTTTTTATATGAAATTTGTAGGGTATAAATAGAATAGTTTCAACGTAATAAAAATTGAATGGAAAGAATAGACATTGATAGAATTATTGAAATGGCCTGGGAGGACCGTACTCCCTTCGAAGCAATTACCATCCAGTTTGGTTTATCTGAGGCGCAGACTATTAAATTAATGCGTACCGAATTAAGACGCAATAGTTTTAATCTTTGGCGCAAGAGAGTGAATAGTGGGGTAAGTCAGAAGCATTTAATGAAAAGAACTGCTGATATGAAAAGGTTTAAATGCTCTAGGCAAAAAGCAATTTCAATGAATAAGATAAGCAAGCGATAGGCATATTAAAATATAAATTTTTTCTTATCATTCTCGGAAGGAATAGCGCAGGATGCTTGTTTACCAAATAGATAATATCTATTTCTTGCAATTAGATCATATATTCCATCTCTTAAAAATTTTGGGAAAAGGAAACAATATTTAAATAGACGAGGCCAACCATTAATTTCTTTTGCGATTTCAATAATGGCGTCTGACTTGTAAAATACAATCCCCTCTTTAATTAAGATAATTGATTTTTTATCATCTAAAAGATGATACTTATGTATTAACTTTTCTCCAGCGTTTGTTTGCAGTGCTGTAAAGTGCAAATGATTATTTTTATCAAATTTGATTAAAAATGAAACTAGATTGTTGCATAAATTACAAATACCATCAAATAAAATAATGTTCATAAAGAAAAATATACAATAATAGCGTTTCTAATCTAACGATTTTTTATTCGTATTTCTTAAGCTATATAAATAGAATGATATAATTGAAAATAAGAAGCCAATTAATATGATTATATAATTCAATGGCTTTTCAATAGTTAATGACAATCTTATTAAGATGGTTGTAATAATAAAACTAGCATTTCTGAAGATAGTGAAAAAGGAAAAATGAAAAGTAAATGAAATGAGCAGTAATAATACGTCAACAAAAATCATAATTGAAAAGAAATCCGCGTAAAATACAGTATTCGGATTAGGGTAATTTTGTTTTAATCTTAATGCCTCTAACATATCTGTAGTCCAAGCAAAAAAACTACTTATACTTAGTATAAATAAAATTAATATCATGCTTAATGATACTAATTTTTTAATATTAATAAAATCATTAAGCTCATTAACAATTTCTGATTTACGATTATTTTGGTAAATTTTATAATACAGAATAGTAAGTCCTAGCATAATCAACGAAGATAGTAAGTCATATAATAAGCTAATGAACTCAGGATTATTAATGTTTATTGAATTTTTTAAATCAAGATCTGCGATATCATGAAAAAAACTTCTTAAGGTTATTAAAGTAATAACTTCAAATTGCTTGCCAATAAATTCAGATATAGATTTTGGAATGATGATGACTAGTAGAAATACCTCGTAAAATAATATAAAACTAAATGGGGTATATATAGCCTTTAAATAGCTATGTTGTAAATTTTTGAAATAAATAAAGTTATTTCCTAAAAAAATAATCGATAAATGAAACAGAAAAGCAACTACTGCAACACGAAGAATTAATAATTCTATTTTCCTTATATTTTTAGTATTAAAAAATTTATCAAAATATTTTCCTGAATTTTGTAATAAATTTTTCATATTACTTTTTTAGTTCTTGTTTTCGCCTCTAAATTTATTCAAGGCTAGAATAAATGCCACTCCAAATAAGAGTGTTATGAATGCCGCGAAATAGGGTATAATTTCTATCATTTTTGATTATTTATTAATTTTAGTAATATAGCAAACCCTAAAATGGAGGGTACCCATAAGCCAATAAATATTCCTGCTTCTTTTTCCCCTTTGAACCATAAAAATTCAGAAAATATTAAAGATAAAAAGGCCGATACAAGCATAAGACTATCAGATAGTGTGAATTTTTTAAACATAGTTTTTTTAGTTTTTTTGTAATGTAGAATTATTTATTGGCATCCTCTAACAATTTAATTTGTTTAAGAAGACTATCCATAAATAAATGGGTATAAAAAGGCTCTATTTACAAATAATTAACAGATCTGTTTATTATCGTTGTAAGATTTTAAGCCGAAACTTCCACACTAAGCCAATTAAAAACCAATAATTTTTAATTGGCTTTTGCTGGCCCAATAAGCCCAAAGAATTAATAGGGGCTGCCCTATAAATAAACGAATAGATGATTTTAACGGATTAAAAAGAAAAGTGCCTATCATAAATTCCCCTTTTTGAATAAAATAGATATGGCTAGGAATAAAGGCTAATAGCATTATGATGATACCCATTCCCGCATTAGTTCTTGTTGATTTTGGTATTAATAATAAAGCTAGGAGTATTTCTACTACCCCAGATAAAATATTGATTTGATTAGCCCATTTTAAAAAGTATGGAGGTATAATAGGTAAATAAAAAGAAGGATTTATAAAATGATTTACCCCGGCGAACAGATAAAATAATATCAAAATCAAAAATAAAATATTTCTTAATGACTGGCTTTTCATATTATAAATTTATGCTAAAAGAAATAAAAAGGTATTAATATGAATTATCTCTATTCAAATTGTATGATTTTAGTTTTGTTAGAATATAACCTATTGCAAATCAATGATTTAATATTCTCAAAAAATACTTTTTCTATTCAATGGAATGTTTTAGATTGTATAATAAAATAAGCAAATATGAAAAATAAAATTATCCTTTCAATAATTTCGATATTTCTTTTTATGCTAAGTGTCAGTGCACAAAAATCAAATGTGCAGCGCTTACTTGTTTTGCAAGACCAAATGGAAAATGCAAAAAATGTAACTGAAAAAAGAAATATACTTAAAGAAGCTTCTGCAATTCCAAGTTTTCCAAGTTTTGTGTTTATAAGTAAGTCATTAAATGATGAAACTATAAATAAAGTAGCTGCTCTATTGGTGGCAAAATTAGCAGTAAACGAAAAAAGTATAAAAGGACCTGCTGTAAGGGAAATTTTGGCAAAGTCCTTCCCTCTTTTAAAAGGGAAAGAGGGCGCATTACTGCAAAGTAAGCTTACAGAACAAATGAGCAGTGTTTCTTTCAATGATGGATTTGAAAATTTATTCAATGAAAAAGATTTAACTGGATGGAAAGGCTTGGTGGCTAACCCAATTGAAAGAAATAAAATGTCTACGGCTGATTTAAAAGCAGCTGAAAAAATTGCCAATGAACAAATGCAAAAAGACTGGCATGTAAAAAATGGCTTGTTGGCTTTTCAAGGACATGGCGATAATATAGTAACTGAAAAAAAATATGGCAATTTTGAATTGTTTGTAGATTGGAAAATTGCTAAAAAAGGAGATGCGGGTATTTATTTAAGAGGTAGCCCTCAAGTGCAAATATGGGACTCTAGTAACCGTCAAGTTGGAGCACAAGTGGGATCTGGCGGGTTATATAATAACCTAAAGAACAAGAGTATGCCTTTGGTATATGCAGATAACACAGTGGAGCAGTGGAATAATTTTCATATTATAATGAAAGGCGATAAAGTAACCGTTTATTTAAATGGCCTTTTAACTGTCGACAACGTTACATTTGAAAATTATTGGGATCGCAGCATTCCAATTTTTGAAAAAGAGCAAATTGAATTACAAGCACATGGTACGCTTGCCTACTATAGAAATATTTATGTTAGAGAAATACCTAAGGAGGAGATGGCTACTATGGGTGATGCAGAAAAAAGCAAAAATGAAATGGAGGCAATACAAACTTTAAAAATTGGGATGAACTACAAAGGGGGTAAAATTGCTTATTTATTAACTCCTTCTGACCCTGGGTATGATCCTAATGTACAACACGGAATTATTGCTGCCGTGGCCGATTTTCCTGGTGAAGTAGCCTGGGGATGTAATGATAAATTCCTTGCTGGCCGTTCTTCAATAGGTTCGGGTAGTCAAAATACAATAGATATGGTATCGGGTTGTTCTATTGCACAAACCGCTGCTACATTATGTAGTAATTTGAAACAGGGTGGTTATGATGATTGGTATTTGCCAAGCAAAGAAGAATTGAATAAATTGTTTTTACAAATGAAAGCAATTGGAGGATTTAGAGAAGTTTGCTATTGGAGCTCTACGGAAACTGGTAAATACAATGCAGCTTCTCAAATTTTTGACAATGGTTTTCAAACGGCCAATGACAAGAGTACCACATTCAGTGTTCGTGCTATTCGATCATTTTAGCAATGAAACTTTTCGAAGGCGGTGAATTAAATGCAAACTATTTCATTATTTCATTAATTCCTAATTTGTCATATCGTAACCATTCTGCTATAATTTTGCTGTCTTTTGTTAGAGTATATTTTCGGAATGAAATCACATAACTTGTTGCCCCAGCTTCATCTGGATTGATAACCACAGTTTCCCAAATCATAGCTATTTTAATGAATAATAATAGCGACGATATAATTAGTTTATATCAGGTGTAAATTTCTTCTTTTTACAAGCTTCACTGCAATAGAGAACTTGTTCCCAATTATTTGCCCACTTTTTGCGCCAGGTAAAAGGGCGGTTACAAAACAAGCATACTTTTGAGGGTAGATCGCCTTTTTTAACTGTTTTATTATTACTATTTTTCATTTAATCCTTTTTCAAATGCATTTTCCTAAAAGTTAGATTAATTCTAGAGGTGGTAATTTTCTTTGATTTTGGGAGTGCATGCCACCAATGCGACTGAATGGTACCTTTCATTTTCCCAATGTAGGGTGTTTAAAAGATCACCATACAATTGCTTTATTTGCTCATCGGAAACTACTTTCTCATGGTATATTGCAATTCCATCCTGATGTAAGATATTTATAGAATCCTGGAACATCTTCATGTAAAAAGAATAATTAACTTATTTTTTTTAATTGAATGATGCCTATAAAATTAAAAACACGCATTACTTGATAGGTGAGATCAAACTCAAACCATTTTTTCGCGAAGTTTGCATCATTTTTTGCATGATGATGATTATTTTGAAATAGCTCACCTAATAAAAATAAACCCCAAGGGCCTGAATTTTTGCTTTGATCAGTACTTTCAAAATTTCTATATCCATACTTATGACCACACCAATTTACAATAGCACCTTGAATTGGCCCCATTAAAAAATGGATGGGTAGTAATAGAAACCACCAAAAACTTGGCGCAATAAACCAGTAAATAAGTATATAAAAAAGAATAAATGATAATCTGGTTAGAATATGATGTCCGAATTTGTCTAATTTTTCCCAAATAGGCAAATAGTCCGCTGTGAACTCTTTGTCTGGAGTTCCCTCATTTGATAAATACGATCGGTAAATTAAAACTGTGCTTTTCATCATATCGTAAATGTCTTTAAAAAAATGAGGAGAATGAGGATCTTTTTCTGTATCGCTATAAGCATGATGCATCCTATGCATTACACCATATGCTCTCGGAACTAAATAGGAGGAACCTTGAAAAAACCAGGTACTGATATAGAAAATTCGTTCCCAATTTTTGCTCGTTTCATACATTTTATGGGAAGCATATCTGTGTAGAAAAAAAGTATGAAAAAATAGTGACATAAACCAATGAAGCAAGAAAAAGAAAACGATAAAGATCATATTTGAAATATTTTATCGGCTAAGTTATTCATATTAATAGGATGTAGCACCTTTTGTTTAAGTTTTACATAGTAGCTAGCACTCTATTTTGTTTATTTATTGTTTAATTTTTTCATTATTTTATTTAACAAACATATTTATATATTAAAATTTTATATTTTTTTAACATTTTATTTTAATATTTTATTATTTTTTATATAACTTACTTGTACAACGATTGAATTGCTATTGCTTTGTTTTATGTGTATTTATATACATAAAAACAGCCTTAATGGAATGTGGAGAGTTGTGAATTAAACGTTCACCAAAACTCAAACATATGGATTTATTTCTTCTTGATGCCACAATGCAGATTGCAAAGACAGACTATGTGTCTTTTACTTTCTTCGTTGGCACAATGGCTATGATGGCCGCAGCTGTATTTTTCTTTTTAGAATTGAACAACACTAGCAAAGAATGGAGAACCTCTGTACTTGTATCAGGGTTAATCACATTTATTGCTGCTGTTCACTATTACTACATGCGAGGTTATTATGCAGAAACGCATGATAGTCCAACATTTTTCCGTTATGTAGACTGGTTATTGACTGTGCCTTTAATGTGTGTTGAATTCTATTTAATCACAAAGAAAGCTGGTGGTACTACAAGTTTATTATGGAAAATGATTTTAGCTTCTGTTGTAATGTTAGTTACAGGTTATTGGGGTGAGGCTGTTGCCCCAGCTCAAGCAACATTATGGGGAACTATAAGTGCTATCGCTTACTTCTATATTGTATATGAAGTATGGTTAGGTGATGTTAAGAAATTAGCAACTGGCGCTGGTACTGCTGTCGCTTCTGCGAATGCAGCATTAGGTTGGTTTGTATTAGTTGGTTGGGCTATTTATCCATTAGGATATTTAATCGGAACAGCTGATGGACAATGGTATGCTAGTTTCAAGAATATTGGAATTGACATGAATATCATCTACAATATTGGAGATGCTGTCAATAAAATTGGTTTTGGTTTGGTTATTTATAGCTTAAGTAGAAAAGCTGCTTAATTTATCAAAATAACTTTTGGGGGCAAGTTGGTTGCTTGCCCCCTTTTTTAATACTTATGCATGCAAATAAAACTCCGTCTTTACTTAATATTATTTGCATTTTTTTTATTTATTATAGATTCTGTTTTTGTTTTAAATAATAGCACTCAAATTTCTTTCTTAATTTTTGTACTTATTCTTTTTGGAGTTCCTCATGGAGCCTTAGACTTGTACATTGATCAATATTTACACAAGTCGGAAAGTAATCAAAAAATATTCTTATTAAAATATATTGCTAATATTATTGGCTACGCTTTAGTTTGGTACTTTTTCCCCGTAGTAGCTTTGATCATTTTTATACTTATTACTGCTTATCATTTTGGAGAAATTGATTGGTTGGGCAAAACAGAAAAGTTTGTTCATAAACTTGCCTATTCCATTATTGGACTATTATGGATTTTATTTTTACTTTCTAAAAATATTAATTTTGCTTTGCAAATTTTTATTAGAATGGAGCGCTCTGCTTTTAATGAAAATCAATTTATTGATCTAGCAGATAAAATTTACCCCTTAACGCTTGTTGGGCTATTTATCGTTTATGTTATTTTATTATTCTTTAAGGAGCATTTTTTTTCAAAGACCAAATATTATTACTATGCACTTATACAGCAGATTGTACTAATTATTTTCGCCTTGTATATGCCCCTTTGGCTTTGTTTTGCATTCTATTTTGGATTCTGGCATTCTTTATTATCATTTGATAAAATAAGAATCACTTTTAGTATGCCTAATGATTTCAATGGATGGAAGAATTTGATTGTTAAAGCTGCTCCCTTTTCAATCATGGCATGGTTTGGATTTGTTTATATTACTTTTCTAACATTAAATAGTAAAGATGCTTCTGGCATTTTCACTTTGCTATTTATTAGTTTATCTGTGCTCGCACTCCCACATTTACAAATATTTACAAAAATTAAGTTGAAACAAGATTGATAGTTGTTCCAACTTAATTTTTTACTAATAAGGTTTATCTGTTTGTTAATTAGCCAAAGTCTGGTATACCATTTGGCGTAAACTTGTATGGTAATCCAGAGTGAAGTTGCCTTCCTGCGTCATGAATATTGCAATTAACTTTTCTTTAGGGTCGATAAAGAAGTGTGTATTATTTGCTCCAGCCCAAAAAAACAAACCTTTAGATGCCGGAGTTTTAGTGGCTGGTCCGTCCGTTACCACTGCAAAGCCCAATCCCCACTGAGTTCCAGGCAATTGAAATAAGTCACCTGTTTGGTTGGATGTCATTAAATCCACTGTCTTTCTGCTTAAATATTGTTTCCCTTTATAAGTACCGCCAGCCATCATCATTTGGCAAAACGTAGCATAATCTGCTGCTGATGAAAACAAACCATTCACTCCACTCCAAACCGTCACATTCTCAAATGGTGGTTGATTAGCTGCTACAGAAATAGTTCCATTATTACCTTTCATATGCAAAGACACAATTTTAGATTGCTCTGATTTGGGCACATTATACCCTGTAGATTTCATTTCCAAAGGATCAAAAATGCGCGTCTTCAAAAATTCATTCACACTCATGCCTGAAAACTTTTCGATTAACACACAAAGTACATCAGGACCAGCACTATAGTTCCATTGCGTACCTGGTTGTGCTAGTAAGGGGAATTTAGTGATATTGGAAACGCGCTCCTGAATTGTCTTGCTTTGTTTGAAATAACCTTTTCTAAAGCGGTTTTCAACTGGGTTATCGTTTAATCCGTGTGTTAATCCTGAACTATGGCTCATTAGTTGTGTAATAGTCATTTCCGACTTTAAAGAATCTGTGGGAGCATCCGGCCCATCATTGACACTTCTCACTACACGAAAATTTTTAAACTCTGGTAAGTATTTAGAAACAGGATCATCTAACTTGAAATATCCTTCTTCATATAACATCATAAAAGCCGTAGAAATAATTGGTTTGGTCATTGACTGAATGTAAAATAGGTCATCTATTTTCATAGGTGTCTTTGTTGATACATTTTTGTATCCTAAAGCCCCCTGATGAACAACAGTTCCATTATGAATAATCATGGTCACAGCACCAGGAATATTCCCTTTGTCAATCTCGGATTGAACAAATTTTTCTAATCGTTTAACGCGATCGACATTGATGCCAGCAACGATTTTAGGGGCTTGCCCACTAATTTCTCCTAATAAAAGAAAGCTAAAGAGAACGAGAAGTAGTTTTGTAAATTTCATATTTTATTTTTTTTAGTTATCATTTTCTTACACTTGGATGTAATAAATATAATTATTTTTTATTTATTCCATATAATTACTGACGGGGTATATCCTTTTACTAAGAAATTGTATTTTCTTTCGGTATCTTGGTATTCTCCTCTTTTTGAATAGATGGCAATACTTGCGCTTGAAATGTTCCTTGGGTTTGAAACCGGTCCTCCATCAAGAGGCCCGAATACTTTAATCATAGCAACATCTGAAGGGTTAATATACAATTGACTTGCGTTATCAATTTTAGCTTCATCAATATATAGGTCTACAGGAAAATCTCTCAAAGTAATATAGATAGCATCGCCTAAGCTAGGATCTTGTTGTTGAATTTTTAATCCTGCAATTCTAAATCTTAAAAAGTTTAAAACATCAAAAGATTTAGCAATTTCGTCGCTTTCAATACCGTCAATAATTTTGGCTAAAGGGCTTCTAAAGGCACGAGTAGTATAGGCGTCATCAAATTTTTCTATTTGCTTTTTTTTCACACTTTTTACTACTGCTTCATTCAAAGTAAAATTATCGCCAAATGTGCCTTGCTCAAATTTGTATTTATTATTACTTGTAGTACTATCTCCTATATTAATTAAAATTGTTTGCCTAATACTTGAATTAACTGTAGAATCCAATGGTGTTATTGCGTCAATATATAAATTTATATACTTATCTCCAATGGAGGAAAATATAAATCTTGCTGTATCTTCAAATATCATTCTAGGAGTGATGAAATCTCCATCATCGTTTGGCATAATAATATCCATGAAAACGCCTTTCTTCTTCCCAAGCATCATGAAATTTAATCCTTGTGTTTTATTATTATAATTTACAACATGACCATAAAATCCAAAAATATATTTCTGAACCATAAAATTTAAGGCATAGCTGCCTTGAGGTAAGTCTTGCCCAACAATTAGTGAATGAGATAGGGAGCCATTCATTAATGGATATCTATATTTCCAAATAGAATGCGTATTTACATCTTCAATCCATAGATTTAATGTAGATGTGGCGCTTAGCTTATTCTCATATTTGAAATCGTAATCTAATACTATTGTATCTCCATAATTGAATTGCCTTTTATTAATGTTGATATTTAACGAATCCTGAGCATTAACAGAATATATACATGTAATGAGCAATAGAATAAGTAAGATATTCTTCATAATTAAAGTTACTACTTTTTCATAATATGTTTTTTTAGATAACTTAACCACCATTTATGCTTATTTGCTTGTTTAATATTTGCCATACCTATACCATTGCTCAATTAGGGTCAAATTTTGAACTCACTACTGGTAAATCAAGGACTTACGTTTAATGGAGAGAGAATTTTTGCTTTTTCATGAGGTTTGCCTGAAGATTTTAGTTACATTTAAGTATATGAAAAATAATCAAACACTACGCTTTAGTTATACAGGATGTATGACAAAGTTACTTATGGTTGTACTCGTTTTTTCAGTTAACTTTTTATCTGCACAAACTGTTACAGAAAAGATTGTTCAGGAAGAAAACAATCACTCTCAACTACAAACATTGGCGCATGAATTATTTGATAAAATAGGGCCTAGATTAGTGGGTACCCCTCAAATGCAAAAAGCCAATGAATGGGCGGTAGATAAATATACAGGTTGGGGCATTGCCGCGCGCAATGAACAATGGGGTGAGTGGAAGGGTTGGGAAAGAGGTATCACACATATAGATATGCTTTCTCCAAGAGTAAAAAGTTTAGAAGGAACCCAATTGTCTTGGAGCCCGTCTACTAAAGGAAAAGCTGTTAAAGCTGAATTAATTATTATTCCAGATGTTTTAGATTCTCTTGCCTTTCAAAACTGGCTGCCCAATGTAAAAGGAAAGTTTGTTATGATTTCAATGAATCAACCTACAGGAAGACCCGATGATAACTGGCAACAATTTGCTACGAAAGAATCTTTTGATAAATTAAAAAAAGAACGCAGCGAACAAACAGATGCTTGGCGTAAAAGAGTAAGTAAAACAGGTTATTCGTCAAGAATGCTTCCTATTATTTTAGAAAAAGCTGGTGCAGTAGGAGTGTTAACCAATAATTGGTCGAGTGGTTTTGGGGTAGATAAAATTTTTAATGCCTACACTTCAAAAATTCCAACTGTTGATATTGCATTGGAAGATTATGGAACCTTGTATCGCTTGGTTGAATCTGGCGATAACCCTATCATTAGTATTCAAACAGATTCAAAAGATTTAGGAACTGTTCCCTCATTTAATACTATTGCCGAAATAAAAGGAACTGAAAAGCCTGATGAATATGTAATGTTATCTGCGCATTTTGATTCTTGGGATGCTGGTCAAGGTGCTACTGATAATGGTACTGGTACATTAACAATGATGGAAGCGATGCGCATTTTAAAATTAGTTTATCCAAATCCAAAACGTACTATTTTGGTAGGACATTGGGGAAGCGAAGAACAAGGATTGAATGGTTCAAGAGCATTTGTTGAAGATCATCCTGAAATTGTAAGTAAACTACAAGCTTTGTTTAATCAAGATAATGGAACAGGGAGAATTGTGAATATTTCAGGGCAAGGCTTTAAATATGCTGGTGATTTTATTACACGTTGGTTGGCCGCTGCACCAAGTAATATTAAAGATTCAATCAAAACTACCTTTCCAGGAACACCGGGTGGTGGTGGAAGTGACTTTGCTTCTTTTGTAGCTGTTGGGGCACCAGGATTTTCTTTTAGCGCTTTAAACTGGTCTTATTTTAATTATACTTGGCATACCAATAGAGACACTTATGATAAAGTCATATTTGATGATTTACGAAGCAATGCTATTCTTACTGCGATTATGGTATACATGGCTTGCGAAGATGATGCAACTTTGCCAAGAGATAAAGCAGATATTGGGACTGATAGAAGAACGGGACAGCCCATGCAATGGCCAGTTCAAGTTAAAGCAATTCGCAAAGGGCCTATAGCTCCGCTGAATTAATTATATAGACAGTACACAACTACAACGCTAAAAAAAAGGACTTACGGTAAATCGTAAGTCCTTTTTTTTAGCGTTGGCTTGATGAGCTAAATACGAATAGTATTAAATACAAGATCTTCTAAATATTTAATAATTTCAGATTCGTTTTTAGATTTTGAAAAATCAGTAAGGGATGGCAAATGATTCATGAAAAAGTTTTGCAAATGTGCCATTTCAATGATTGTTGATGCAAGTGAATGAGGATATTTATATTTAGGATTACATTCTAAAATTATTTCTCCCACCGAATTACATAATTCTTTATAAGGTTTAAAAAATTCTTGCTTATTATCCTTCCCCACATGATTCGTTAAATAAGCTTTAGACCCTTCCGAAATTAGTATTTGATGTAATTGCGATTCGTCTACATGTCCGGTGGTAATATCATCTTCGACATTGGTAGATAAAAGCTTAATCACTTTTTTTAATTTGACAATGGGGTCTTTTATATTGTTGGTTTGATAGTTCAATTGAAATTGAATCCACCCCCAATACCAAGATATAATGTACACTAATAGTTTATGCTTATTTTCAAAATACCTATAAACACCCGCTTCAGTAGTGCCAATAGATTCCGCTAATTTTTTAAATGTAAAAGCTTCAAATCCATTATCATGAATTAATTGAATACTATGTTTAATTATTTTCTTACCCAATTCCGACTGTTCGGGGTCCCTTAAATATAGGGAAGGGTTCATTTTAATTTGTAATTCTAGCTTCATATAAGTGGGCTTACCCCCATTTTTACAAAAATAGTTAAAATATTTACAATTATTTATGATAGTAATACTATTATTTAAAATATTATTACTATTTTTGACCCGTAAAACTAAAATTATGAGTCAAATGAATCTTTTTAAGCATCTAAAAAATGATCTTCCAGCGAGTATAGTAGTATTTTTTGTAGCCGTACCGCTCTGTTTAGGTATTGCCTTAGCCTCAGGAGCACCTTTATTTGCAGGTATCATTGCAGGCATAGTAGGAGGTATAATTGTCGGAATTGCAAGTGGCTCTCCTTTAGGGGTAAGCGGACCAGCCGCAGGTTTAGCCGTAATTGTATTAACCTCTATTGCAACTTTGGGAGGTTCCTACCAAGCATTTTTAACGGCAGTGGTTTTGGCAGGTATTATACAATTGGCTTTAGGGTATGCCAAAGCTGGTTTTATTGCCTACTTCTTTCCCAATTCAGTTATTAAAGGAATGCTTACGGGTATTGGTCTATTAATTATATTGAAACAAATACCTCATGCATTAGGTTGGGATAAGGATGTGGAAGGAGATGATGCTTTTTTACAAGCAGATGGACAAAATACTTTTTCTGAAATAGCTAAAGCATTTGAATATATAACACCCGGTGCTTTACTAATTGCTGGAGTATCACTTGCTATTTTAATTTTATGGGATACGGTTCTTACCAAAAAGCATAAAATATTTCAACTCATTCAAGGGCCAATTGTTGTCGTGGTATTAGGTATACTTTTTAATCTTGCTTATGCAAATGGAATGTTGCCTTTTAGTTTGAATGCAAAACAAATTGTTTCTGTCCCAGTACCCAATTCAATGGCAGATTTCTTAGGTCAATTCACCTTCCCAGATTTTTCGGCAATAAAAAACTTTGAAGTTTGGAAAATTGCCATTGTATTAGCAATAGTGGCTAGTTTGGAAACATTACTATGTGTGGAAGCTACTGATAAATTGGATCCAGATAAAAGAGTTACACCTACCAACAGAGAATTAAAAGCGCAAGGATTGGGTAATATTATATCAGGACTCATTGGAGGATTGCCAGTTACTCAAGTAATTGTAAGAAGCTCTGCAAATATAAATTTTGGCGGTAAAACAAAATTATCTGCCATTTTACATGGTGTATTTTTATTATTAAGTGCCATATTTATAGCGAGCCTATTAAATTTAATCCCACTAGCTTCTTTAGCGGCCATATTATTAATGGTAGGGTATAAGTTAGCAAAACCAGACTTATTCAAACAAATGTATAAGCTAGGGTGGGAGCAATTTATTCCATTTACAGCAACAGTTGTTGCGATTCTTGCAACTGATTTATTAAAGGGAATTACAGTGGGTATCTTATTTGGAATATTTTACACACTTAGACATAGTTACCGAAACTCTCACCATGTTAAGGATATCGTTAGCGATCAAAATGGCAAAACGGTGCATCACTTGGTGCTTGCTGAAGAAGTATCGTTTTTCAATAAAGCAAGTTTGTTAAATACTTTTGAAGCTATACCTGCAAATAGTAAAGTGATCATTGATTGCACTAATTCTAAATCAATTGCTTTTGATGTAATTGAAATTATTAGAGATTTTGAGTTAAATGCAAAAACAAAATCAATTGAAGTTGAGAAAATTAATTTTAAGCCATAGTATGCTACTTATTAGGCGAATAATTTTAGTGGTTGGATTAATGGGATTTATCAATAATACAGTTATTGGTCAATCCAATAATACGGGTAGTTGGCTTGTTTACTTTGGTAATCAAAAAATAAATGATAAGTGGAATATTCAATCAGATTTTCAGTATCGTGATTATCAATTTTTTGGACAAAGGAATCAATTTTTAGCTAGAGTAGGGTTGGGTTATAATTTAAAACCACAAAATCATAATTTGCTTTTAGGCTATGCTTATGTTGCCACGGATACTTATGACGAATTTGATTTAAAGAAAGGTACAAAAATAGAGGATAGAATTTATCAGCAGTATTTGTATAAAAATAAAATAGGCTCAAACTCACTAACCCACAGGTTCCGATTGGAAGATCGTTTTTTCCCAAATGAATTTGGCTTAAGAGGACGATATTTTATTTCACTTCAAAAGCCATTGTGGAATTTAAAGGGGAATAATAATAACATATACCTATCGGCCTATAACGAATTGTTTATTGATATAAAAGGTGCTCAATTTGATAGAAATAGATTTTATGCTGGGCTGGGTTTTGGTATTAATGATTATGTGAAGGTTGAAACGGGTTATATGATTCAAGCGCAAAAAAATATTACGAGGGGGCAGTTGCAATTTATAATATTCAACAATTTACCATTTAAAAAAATAATAAAAAATAATTAAAATGAAAACAATAACCAAAGAAATGCAAACAGCAATAACCCCTGCTTTTGCTTTAAATTTATTAAAAGAAGGCAATAAAAGATTTGTAAATAATCTTAAAATAAATAGAAATCTTTTACAACAAGCCAATGAAACATCAGATGGACAGCATCCTTTCGCAGTCATTTTAAGTTGCATTGATAGTAGAACTTCTGCTGAATTAATTTTTGACCAAGGATTAGGAGATGTATTTAGTGTAAGAATTGCAGGCAATATTGTTAATGAAGATATTTTGGGAAGTATGGAATTTGGATGTAAGGTAGCAGGGGCAAAAATTATTGTTGTTTTAGGTCACACAAAATGTGGCGCCATAAAAGGGGCCTGTGATAATGTTGAATTAGGTAATTTGACAGGCCTAATTTCTAAAATCAAGCCTGCGGTAGTTCAAGAAATGTCAACCACGCAAAATCGAAATTCAAGTAATTCCAATTTTGTAGAAAATGTCGCTGAATTAAATGTGAGCTTATCGGTAAAGAATATTTTGTTAAAAAGCCCCATTATAGCCGAAATGGTTAAAAACGATGAAATTGGAATTGTAGGAGGCGTGCATGATATTACCACCGGTGAAGTGAAATTTTTTGAATAGGTTTGAAATTTGGTTGAATTCATTCAGGCTGTTTAATTTAAAAAAGGACTTACGGTAAATCGTAAGTCCTTTTTGTTGGATGATTTCTTTTTTCAATTAAACCATCAGCAACTAATGTTTTTAAACGCTCGGCTAAAACCTTAGACGCAATTCTTTCTTTCATTTCAAGTAATTGTCCATAAGTATATTGTTGACGAAATAGCATATGTCGAATAACTAATAAAGCCCATTTATCTCCAATAACATCTATACCAGTAGTTATGGGGCAATACGATCTTAATGTTGTTTTATTCAAATTATTTAATAAAAAAGCAGCAGAAAATCATTTATTGATTGGACTGGTAGCATTGACGTAACAATTAGTTAATAATTAGATAACTTAAACATAACCTTTGAAGAAGTATACAGGTAGTCTTAACTATTAGATTTGCAGGTTCAAATTAAAATAGTTTTTATGAGTGCAAAACAAGTAGTGCGAAAATGCATTATTCTCTCAATTTTCTTATTTTCTATAACAGTAAGTGTTTTTGCGGAAGGAGTTAAGGGTCGTGTTCTAGATGCTACTACTGGTGAACCACTAGTGGGAGCAACTGTTACATTGAACAACCAAACTACTTATGTAAAATTGGATGGAACTTATCAGTTTAAAAAGACTAGTGTTGGTAAATTAACTATCAAAGTTGACTACACTGGTTATTTAAGTGAATCAAAAGAAATTCAAATAGCCAACGTTAATGAAACCAAGGTAGTTGATATTAATTTACGTTCAACAAGTGTAAACTTAAGTTCTGTCACAGTTAGCTCTAGTAATAAAGACAATGATAATTCAATTAGAAAGCTAGAAAAAATTGCTGATCCAATTATAAATGTATTATCCGCTAAAAATATTCAATTATTACCAGATATCACTGTAGCTAATGCTTTACAAAGAATTAGTGGTGTAACTATTGAGAAAAGTGGTTCTGGCGAAGCTCGTTATCCTATTATTAGAGGTATGGAAAAAAGATATATTAATACTTTGGTGAATGGCATCAAAATTCCTAGCCCAGACAATAAGAATCGTTTTATTCCATTAGACTTATTCCCTTCAGAATTATTAGAAAGATTAGAAGTTGGGAAAAGTTTAACACCAAGTTTAGAAGGAGATGCTATTGGAGGAACAATTAATTTGGTGATGAAAGATGCACCTGATCATTTAATAGTGCAAGGCAATGTGGCTAGTGGTTTTAATACTTCTTTCCCAGACCAAACATTTAGCAAATTCGATAATTCAACGATGAACCACTCTTCACCTGCACAAATTCATGGTAATAGTTATGTAGCTAGTTTAAGTGATTTGCCAGTTGGACATTTAAATTATACAAATTTGTCTAATCCTACTAACTCAACACTTGGTTTAACAGTTGGTAATAGATTTGGCAAGGACAATAAGTTTGGGTTTATAGTTTCTGGAAGTTATCAAAATATTTACAGAGGTACTACTTCCAATTTTTTCTTACCTAACTCTCAACCAGGTTTGAATAATATCCCTTTATTTTCTGACTTACAATTAAGGAAATATTCTGTTCAAAGTCAGAGAAAAGGCGTGAATGCTAAGTTGGATTATCGTATTAATAAGAATAATAAAATAGCCTTATTCAATACTTATGTTCATTTAGATGATTATCAAACAAGATTTATTTGGGATACAGTAGCATTAAACTCGGTTGTTGATAATTCTCAAAGAAGTCAATGGATCTTCCAATCTATTAATAATACGACATTACATGGTGAACATAAATTATCTAATTCGGATAAATTAGATTGGTCTTTGGCTTATTCAATGGCAAAAAGTAAAACGCCTGATCAAAGTTCATTTACCCATCAATATGCAATTGTGGCTACAAGTTTAACTGCAGACAAATTGCAATCTATGTCTAGAATTTGGTCAACCAATACTGATAAAGATCTTTCTGCTTATTTAAATTTTACCAAAAACACAAGTTTATTTAACCGTGATATTGAGTTAAAGGCAGGTGGTTTATATAGAGATAAAAATAGAGATAACTATTACATTTCTTATTCTTTAAAGCCATTACTTGGTTCTGTGTATACAACCATAAACAATGCACCATTCTTATTTAATACAGGTGACGGTGCACCTACTTTAAATGGCAATAACTATACTTTTGAAGAAAAAATTACTGCAGGCTTTGTTCAGGCAAAATGGAACTTATCAAATCGCATGGAATTATTAGGAGGCTTTAGAGCAGAAAATACTAATCAACACTACGAGACTTTATTGACAAAAGATGTTGAAGCAAAAGCAGGCACAATTCAATACACAGATGTATTGCCTAGTGCACAATTAAAATTTGCATTAACTCCTAATCAAAACATACGTTTTGCTTATTACAGAGCAATCGCAAGACCCGGTTTCTCTGAATTAATTCCTGACGGTGCAGATGGTGAATTTTTCAAAGAAGTAGGAGATCCTGTGCATTTAAAGCATACCATTGCGGATAATATCGATTTGCGTTATGAGTTTTATAGTAAAGGATCAGATCAATTATTATTTGGTGGATTTTACAAAGACATCCAAAATCCAATAGAAATTTCTGCAGTTAAGCCACAAAATATAAATAGTTTATACCTACAACCAGTAAACATAGGTAAAGCGACTAACTATGGTTTTGAATTAGTTGCAACAAAATTTTTTGGTTCATTTGGGATATCAGCTAACTATACCTATACAAAATCTAGTATTACCAATGACAGTTTAATTTTTTCAAGCAGAAATACTGCTGGTCAAATTGTATCAAAGCGAGTATCTGAAACAAGACCATTACAAGGGCAGTCAGATAATATTGGTAATTTATCTTTTATTTATAAAAATCCAAAAATTGGATTTGATTTTCAAACTGCAATAGTGTACACTGGAGAAAGAGTGAGCTTTGTAAGCCCATATGCAGGATTAAACTATTGGCAATCACCTACAACACAATTAGACCTTTCCTTTGAAAAGAAAATTGGGAGACATTTTTCTTTCTATGGAAAAATAAATAATTTGACCGATGCACCTTTAGAACTTTCATTGCATCAGTCTTATAGTACATACTTAAACGCAAGTGGCTCTAGAGCATTGGCTTTACAATCAGACCCTGCAAATAAAATAGTAATTCAAAAAGATTATTATAGAACTACCTATTTATTTGGAATCCGTTATAAACTTTAAAAAATAATTACAACACAATACAATGAAACAAAAGTTTACATATTTAACATTGATTTTAATTACAGGATTATTTTCTTGTACGAAATCTGAAGAAACAAAAGATTTGTGGAAAGCAGTAATTACACCTGCCTCGCCTATTAGTGAGTCAGTTCCATTATCGGGTGCGATCAAAGGAACTATGTTAGCAGGCAAAACATATACCGTAAGTGGCGATATATTTGTAAATACAGGTGATGTATTAGTTATTGAGCCTGGCGTTACTGTAAATTTTATAGGAACTGCTGGTGTTCCAGTTGGTTTGGGTGTGAAAGGAACATTACTTTCTCTTGGAACAAAAGAAGCGCCTATTACATTAACTTATCCTGGTGTAACAAGAACAGATGAATTGGGCTCTAACCCAGATAACGACCCTGCTTTAAAAGGCAAATGGACTGGTGTTATTGGCGCTACTACATGCCCATTAATTGTTTTAAAATGGACCCATGTTGATTTTGGTGGAGCAGCTATTAGTTCTGCCATGAAAAGCTTTACAGGTAGCTCAAGCCCTTATTCAGTCTATTTTGCGAATCCTGATGGAAGCTTTATTTTAGAAGATTCTTGGATTTACGGAAGTACCGATGATCCATTTAGAATTAATGGAGGCAAGATTCATGTAATGAGAAATACTTTTGAAAAATGTGGTTATACAGGTGGCGAGGCGATGAACTCTAAAGCAGGAACCATTGGAGACTTTGCCTATAATTTATGTATTGGTATGGCTACAAACGGGCCAAAAGTTTCTAATATTAACGTTGCGGTGGGTAAGCCGGGTTCTAATGTGCGTATTTATAACAATACCATGATTAACTGTGGATATAGAAGATCAGCCGCAGGTCGAGGTGGTTCAATTAATTTTGAAGAGGGTGCTGGTGGAATGGCTTATAATAATTTGATTGTAAACTGTAAATTTGGATTACGTGTAGTTAACAATCCAATTGCAGATACTGCTAATTTAAGATATGGCTATAATTTTTATTATGCCGATTCTATTTCCATAGCAAGTCAATTTATCCCTTCATTATCGGTAAGTACTGCTATTAGTAAACCCATGGAAACAGATATTCCAAAACCATCTACTTATTTACCAGTAGGTTGGACAGTGGGTGCTGTTTATACTGCACCGGCTTCTGTATTAGGCATTAATAACCCACAATTTATTAATGCACCAGTTCCTTTGCCTGCAGGTTTAAAATTAAGAGATATTGCAGTGGTTGGTTCTTACAATTTTGCATTAAAACCAAATTCTCCTTGTATTGGAGCTGGATTTATTGGATTCTCTCCAAGAGCAGATGTAATTGAAGATTTAAGATTGGGTGCTACAGAAATTACACCTCCAGGCAAGGACATAGGTTGTTACCAAAGCAATGGTAGAGGAAATCAACACTAATTATATTATTTATAAATAAATACAAAGTGCCTTGAATTAATTTTTAAGGCACTTTTTTAAATTACACCCCATGTCAGTATTACAAAATTTCAGGTCACTTCATAAAAAATTTGCTTCAGTTTTGTTTGTGTTTTTCTTTTTAATTGGATTAACGGGAAGTTTATTGTCATTTAAATCGGCGTTTACAAAAATTATTTTTGAAAATAAGCAAGTAAATGCAGAAAGTAAAATAGGTAGCATTTTACCCTTAGATAGTTTAGAAAAAATTGCCACATCGATACTAAATGAAAAAGCAAACACGAAATTTAAAAAATCAGAAAAGGTAGAAATTAAAATAACAAAAGGAACTGTTTTATTTTATTATAAAGACGCATATAGCATTCAATTAAATGGGGCTTCTGGTGAACCCATTTTGATAGAAAAGAAATTTGGGGGTATTATTCAGGACGTTCATGACGGAGCTATTCTAGATAATTTATTTACTAATAAATTAAGCTTGTCTAAGAAAGTATACTCTATTATTATGGGACTTTCTTTATTATTGCTTACAATTACCGGTACATATTTATGGTATAAGCCTAAGATGATTAAAAAAAATCGATAATGAAAATGAATAAAAAATATTTTTTTGCAACTGCCCTTTTGTTATTAATAACAAGCGAGATTGCAACAGCTCAAATTAAAGATAGCGTTATCAACTTTTTATTTACATCAGACGTGCATTTTGGGTTGACAAAAGATGTGTTTAGAGGTAAAAATGATGTTCCTGCCAAAGAGGTTGATTTGGCTATGATGCAAGTCATGAATCAGTTTTCTAAAAACCAATTACAAGGCAATGGGATTGACGCCTTGGTGATTACGGGTGATATAGCTAATAGAATGGAAAAGGGTATTCAGTCAGCAACAACATCGTGGAATCAGTTCAAAGAAGTTTTTATTGATAGCAATCATTTAAAAAAAGCAGATGGATCTAATGCAGAATTATGGGTGGTTCCAGGTAACCATGATATGAGTAATGCCATTGGATTTCATAGGCCCATGGAACCTAAGAAGGACCCAGCGTCTATGATGGGAATTTACCATTTAATGTTTCCCAAAAATCAAGTCACTACATTTGATAGTACTTTACATCGAATTCATTATTCAAGAGACATAAAAGGAGTTCACTTTATATTTTTAAGCTTATATCCTGATTCAGCCGAAAGAGTTTGGATGGAATATGATTTAAAAAATATTGCCTCAACTACCCCCGTATTATTATTTGCTCATTCTATTCCAGACGTTGAGCCTAGATTTTTTCAAAATCCCAATGGCTTACATGACATAAACGATGAAGATAAATTTGAAAACCTAGTACCTGAAATGTACAAAGACGGGAAAGACGTGAAAGGGGAAACAACCATTGAACAAAATGAGTTTGCTGATTTCATCAGTAAACACTCAAATATTAAAGTATATTTTCATGGCCATGAGAATTGGACCGAATATTATCAATACAGAGGCCCAAAGAATACTATCAACCTAAATAGTATTAGAACTGATAGCCCAATGAAGGGAAGAATTTCAGTCAAAGATGAAAAAAAATTAGCATTTGAGTTAGTTTCTATTAATATAAATACTGGTTTGTTAACCGTAAAAGAAGTATTATGGAATGCAAATTTAAATACCCATGCTTTTGCATGGGGTCAGCAGGCTAATTTTAATTTGAAGTAGTGTTTTCATAGGCGCTAATTTTTAATGGGAATTAATCAATTAATAATTAACTTTAAGATTAATTACCATTATCAAAATGAAGATTTTTAATAGCTTCTTTCTTGTTGTTTTTGTCTTATTTGCAGTTTTGCAATACAACGATCCTGATCCTTTTTTATGGATACCAATATATATGTATCCTGCATATTTATGTTATTTGAAAGTAAAGCAGAAGCCCATCCATAAGATGGCGTATTTAATTGGCTTTCTAGTTTTTGGTGTTTATGCTTTCTATAAATTATTTGATGCCAATGGTATTATTGATTGGATACAATTTCACAATGCAACAAGTATTGCAGCTACGATGAAAGCCGAACAACCATGGGTTGAAGAATCGAGAGAGTTTTTTGGCTTAGTGATTATTCTTGTTGTTATGGCCATTAATTATTTTAAAAAAGAAATTCCAAAAAATACTTCGAAATAGGAAAGAATAAATATTTTACACAATCATTTGCTAAAAATAATAATTATGAAATATATATTAAGTCTCTGTAGCTTATGCATGCTTTTTACTATTACTACATCTGCTCAAACCTTGTCAAGCAAACAAGTTGACTCTTTGGTAGAGCTTACATTAAAAACATTTAATGTGCCGGGTATTTCAGTCGGCATTGTAAAAGATGGGCAATTAATACATGCTAAGGGCTACGGTATTGCCAATTTAAATACTGGCAAAAAAGTAGATGAGTATACTTTGTTTGGTATTGCTTCTAATAGTAAATCCTATACAGCTGCTGCATTGGGCATGTTAGTGGATGAAGGCAAGCTTAAATGGGACGACAAGGTTACCGATTATATTCCTGAATTTAAAATGTATAACCCCTACGTAACCGATGAATTTACTATACGTGATTTGTTAACTCATAGAAGTGGCCTTGGTTTAGGTGCTGGTGATTTAATGATGTTTCCTGATCAAAGTGATTTTACAAAGCAAGACATTATTCATAATTTAAGATACCTTAAACAAGTATCTAGCTTTAGAACCAAATACGATTACGATAATAATTTGTACATCGTTGCGGGCGAAGTAGTTGCAAGGGCTTCAGGTTTAAGTTGGGAAGATTTTATTGAAAAAAGAATCATGACTCCACTTGGATTTAAAAATAGCGCTGCTTCTGTTACCAGATTAAAAGACAATACAAATAGCATTCGTCCACACGCACCCGTTAATGGAAAAGTAGAAACCCTTGACATTGATTGGAGCGAATCAGCTAACGCAGCAGGTGGTATCTGGAGTAATATTATAGATGAAAGTAAATGGGTGATTATGCAAATGAATCACGGAAAATATGGGGAGGGATTGAAGCAAAGTTTATTTAGTGAGAATGTGCATGAAGAAATGTGGAGTGCGCAAACAAATATTGGCGCTAAAGCTATGGCACCCTATAATACTCATTTTGCAGCCTATGGTTTGGGATGGTTTTTAAGTGATGTAAAAGGCTACAAACAAGTAACACATACTGGTGGATTAGCCGGTATTGTAACGCAAGTGGTCATGATACCAGAAATTAATTTGGGAATTATAGTATTAACGAATCAACAATCAGGCGCAGCTTTTAGTGCGATAAGTAATACAATTAAAGATGGTTATTTAGGAGTAAAAGGATATAATTGGGTAAAAATATTTGCAGAAAGAGTAGCTAAAGGAGAAGCCGAGGCTAAAAAAATAAATGATGAAGTAGCTGTTACTATTTTGGAACAAACTAAAAAAGCCGCTGGCGCATTTAATGTAGAACCTTATATTGGTAAATACACCGATCAGTGGTTTGGCGAAGTGGAGATATCTTTAAAAGAGGGTAAGCCTTGGTTTGCTTCTAAAAGATCGCCAAGACTTAGCGGACCTTTATTTCCTTATAAAGGCAATACCCTAATTGTTAGATGGACTAATAGAAGTATGGACGCCGATGCGTTTGTTATGTTTAGTACAGACAAAGATGGCAAACCTGCTGGTATAAAAATGAATGCTATTTCTCCTCTTACCGATTTTAGCTTCGATTTTCAAGATCTTGATTTTAAAAGAATAAATTAATATGAGGAAAATACTATGTCTTGGTTTATTGTTGACCACCCTTTTTATTAAAAATGGAAAAGCGCAAGTGTTTGATTCGCTTTTAAATGTTTATGAAGAACAATTTCCGCTTGAAAAAATTCATATTCATTTTGACAGGACAATGTATAATACTGGAGAGACTATTTTTTATAAACTCTATGTTTTATCGGGAGTAGATTGGACTACTGTAAGTAAAAATGTGTATGTGAATTGGTATGATAATAATGGTAATTATATAAAGCAAACTGTTGCGCCCTTATTTCAATCTTCTGCAAAAGGAAGTTTTGAAGTACCTGCTAATTACAAAGGCGACTTATTGCGTGTTAAAGCTTATACACGTTGGATGTTAAACGATGATAGTGTTTTTCTGTATGAAAAAAGTATTGCTATCAATAATGGCCAATCATCTAAACCAAAAACAAGTACAACCCAAAAAACAAGAGTTGATATTTTCCCAGAAGGCGGTGTATTAGTGAATGGACTTTTAAGTAAAGTTGCCTTTAAAGCTACTAACAGCTTTGGAATACCCGTTTTTATAAAAGGGCTTCTTGTGAATGATAAGAATAAGGTAATTGATACTTTGAAAGTGGCACATGATGGGATGGGTACATTTAAATTAAGGCCTATTGCTGGAGAAAAATACCAATTAAATTGGACGGATGAAAATGCACAAAAAGGAGCAACGCCTCTAGTGCTTGCTAATAAGGAAGGTGTTATTTTGAAAATAACCATGGATAACGAGAAAGCATATGCGCAAGTGGAACGAACCTTAGATGTACCTCAAAATTATAAGCACATGCGATTATTGGTTCATCAGAATCAACACTTAATTTATACAGTTGAATTTAAAGGGGAAGAACGTCAGGTGCAAAAAGCGGCCTTGCCAATTGAAGAGTTACCTACAGGGGTTGTTCAGTTTTCTTTATTTTCAAATGATTGGCTACCGCTTGCAGAAAGAATTATTTTAGTAAACAATCGTCTGCATGAGTTTAATGCCAATCTAACTATTGGGATAGCAAATGTTAATAAAAGAGGTAAAAATGTACTTGAAATTTTAGTGAAAGATACTGCGGCTTCTAATATGTCAATTGCTATTACAGATGCTTCTATTGTTATGCCCGATCAACAAACTATTTATTCTGATTTTTTATTAAGTAATGATATACGAGGTAAAGTATATAATCCAGCTTATTATTTTTCAAGTGATGCAGATAGTGTTGCTGCGCATTTAGATTTAGTCATGTTAACTAACGGTTGGAGAAAGTTTAATTGGGACAAAATTAAAGCGGGTATGGTGCCTGTACAACCTTATCCTGCGGAGACTGGTTTAATGAAACTTACAGGAAAAGTATATGGGAATACATTGGCAAAAACTGCCGAAAATCCGCTTTTAAATTTAATTATCCTAGGTAAGGATAGTACCAAGAAAATGTTATTTGTTCCTGTTTTAAAAGATGGAAGTTTTGAAGACAAATCAGTTTATTATTATGATACTTCTAGAGTATATTATTCTTTAAATGGTTTGTCTAAACTGGACAATCAAACAGTCGTACGTTTTGAAAATGGGTTGTTAAAACAAGATATTAAAAAAATACAAACAGATCCTGGAAGTTTTTTACAAAACTGGACGGATAGTATGGCCAGGAATAAGTTGAACCTATTTTTGTTAGAACAGGAAAAACAGAAAAAATTATTAGCATCCATGACATTGGCTGAAGTGGTAGTGAGGTCTAAAGTAAAAACACCCTTACAGTTGTTAGATGAAAAATATGCAACAGGCTTCTTTACAGAAGATGGAACATCTTTTGATTTGACAGCAGAAGGAATGGCGCTTGGAACAATGGATATATTAGCCTATTTGCAAGCGAAAGTGCCAGGCTTGAATATTTCTATTGCAGGTCAACAGGCTTCAGCTACTTGGAGAGGGTCTAAAACCGATTTTTATGTAAATGAATTTAACACTCCTATTGAGCAGATACAAAATATGACAATTACTGATGTTGCCTATATTAAAGCATTAAGACCTCCTTTCTTTGGTTCTATAGGTGGTGGTGGAGGTGGGGCCATTGCCATTTATACAAAACGTGGAGGTAGTAATAAAGGAGGCAATATCAATAGCAAAGGAATGGAAAATGTTGTTTTGGGTGGATACTCTGTCTTTAAGGAATTTTTTAATCCTGATTATGAAAAACCTACAGCAAGTTTTGAAGCTGACAACCGTACTACCTTATATTGGAATCCATATGTTTTAACGAATAAAAAAAGTACTAGAGTAAGGATTGAATTTTACAATAACGATATTAGCAAAAAGCTACAAATAGTTTTAGAGGGCATGAATCAGGATGGAAAATTAGCACGTGTTGTTAAGTATATTGAATAATCACATTTTTACCATTCTTATTGATTTTCACATATAATTAGTAAACATTTTCATGGTTTCTATGTTATAATATACATGAAACTACTATACCTTTTTATTGCACTAGGCTTTATTTTTATTGTTTTTCAATCTTTTAGAACCTTTTCAGCGGCTTCTATCGAAACCCAAAAATATAGAGTGGTTAAATTGGAGGAGGGCTTTGAAATACGTTTTTACCCCAAAGCTACCTTTGCTACAATCCGTTCTTCTGGAGCTAACTATAAACAAGTGGCGAGCAGTGGATTTAGAAGGTTAGCAGGCTATATTTTTGGCGGCAATGACCAAAATAAAAGTATTGCCATGACTGCACCCGTGAGAATGGAGATGAGCGAAAAAGGCTCTGTAATGAGCTTTGTAATGCCAGAGAAATATGACATGGCCTCTTTGCCTAAACCAAAAGATGCTACAGTAGAAATTAAACAATCCGAAGAAGTATATGCTGCAGTTATTGCTTTTGGAGGATATGCTAACGATGAAAAAATTGCTGATTATACTAATAAGTTAGTTGCCTTATTGCAAAAAAAGAATATTAAAATAATCGGCGGCTTTAATTTCTTAGGCTATAATGCACCCTTTCAATTTATTGGACGTAAAAACGAAATTTCTATTCCGATTGAATGGAAAGAGTAATTAATTAAAATAGTATATGGGTACATATTTAGTAGTAGGTGGGTCCTCTGGAATAGGTTTACAAGTCACCCAACAATTAGCGGCAGCGGGTCATACAATCTATGCAACCTTCAATACGCATCCAATTGAGGATACGAAAAACATTCAATACCATCATTTAAATGTACTTGAAGAAAATATCAATGTAGATTTTTTACCTTCTTCATTAGAGGGGCTTGTTTATTGCCCTGGTGCTATAAGCTTAAGGCCATTTAATCGTATACCCTCTGAAGATTTTTTAAAAGATTATAATTTACAAGTTGTTGGTGCAATAAAAATTATTCAAGCTGTTCTGCCAAAACTAAAAGAAAGTAAAAACGCATCTATTGTTTTATTTTCTACAGTAGCTGTTCAATTAGGTTTAAATTTTCATTCTTTAGTGGCTTCTTCTAAAGGAGCCATAGAAGGATTGACCAAAGCACTTTCAGCGGAATTCGCGCCTACTATTAGGGTTAATTGTATTGCACCTTCTTTAACAGATACACCACTTGCTGCCAATTTATTAAATTCAGATCAAAAGGTAGAAGCGAATGCACAAAGACATCCCCTTAAACGAGTGGGAACAACTTTAGACATTGCGAACGCTGTAGAATTTTTATTAACGGATAAATCTAGCTGGGTAACTGGTCAAATTTTACATATTGACGGAGGAATGAGTGCAGTCAAACTGTAAATGATTTTTTTACTTTATTGCGAAATCATTAAACAAAGAATTTTTCTACCATTTTAAAGGCACTTATTTATAGTAATATTTTATATAAATAATATATTTATATAATGTATAAAATACATGTAAACATATAGTTAACTTAAAAATTTAATTATTTTAATATATATTAGAATAATCCCCAAAAAAATCCCAATTTCGACATCCTTCAATTAAGTTTTAAAATAAATTTGACTTAAGAGAAGCTAGTATTTAATAACAATTATTTAATGTACAAGCTTCTTTTGCTAAGTAAAAATTTAGCTAATAACAAAACATCAAAACATGAGTAAAAAAATCCTTATGAGTTTTTGCGCATTTTTACTGACTATAATGGTCGGTTATGCTCAATCACTTACAGTAACTGGAAAGGTTATTGACGAAAAAAATGCCCCTGTTGCTGGCGCTAGTATTCTAGAAAAAAGCACAAAGAAAGGCCTAAGTGCAGGCGCTGATGGTAGTTTTACTATCACAGTTTCTAAAAAAGGAGCAATTTTAGTTGTTTCTGCTTTAGGTTACGAAGGAACTGAAGTTCCTGCAACTGGTAACAACCTAACTATTAGATTAACATCTGATGTGAAAGCATTAGCAGATGTTGTTGTAACAGGTGTGGGTGCTGCTACTTCTAAGAAAAAATTAGGTGTTGCAGTTGAAAATGTTACTTTATCCAACCAAGTTAAAGTAGCAACTGGTGATGTTGGTCAACAATTAGTTGGTCAAATTGCTGGTGCGCAAATTCAAAGTACGAATGGTACTCCAGGTCGTCCATTACAAATTTTATTGCGTGGTATTAATACTGTGCAAGGGGGTACTTCTCCAATGATTTTAATAGATGGTATTGAAGCACGTGCAACAAGTTTAAACGCAATTGACGTAAATATTATTGAAAGAGTAGAGGTAGTACAAGGTGCTGCAGCTGCTTCTTTATATGGTGCGCAAGGTGCGAATGGTGTAATTCAATTATTTACTAAAAAAGGAAAGCAAGGAAAGATGAATATTGAATTTAGTTCATCAACCACTTCTAACTCATTATTAAATATTGGCGGATTAGCTAAAGCACAGTATCATGCTTTTGTTACCGATGCATCAAATAATGTATTAACTGGTTCTGGAGCAATTATGTCTTTAAGTCCAAGCACATTAGTATTTAATGGTGACGTGCAATACAATGCCTTAGGCGTTAAAGGTATTGCAGGTGCTGCTTATACTAGTATTCAAAATAAACCTTATGATGCTAATTTAAAATACTACGATCATTATAAGCAACTTTTGGGAGATGGCTATGCGCACAACGCATCGTTAACTATTTCTGGTGCTGGTCCAAAATCGGATTATTTATTTTCTGGATCAACCAATATGCAAAATTCTAACTTTATTAATAATGGAGATTACCAACGTTCTAACTTAACAAGTAAGCTTGGTTTAGAATTAGCTAAAGGTTTAAAGTTCACTACAACTACTCAGTTAGTGTACACTAAAAATACTTTAAATGACCAAACTGGCCGTAACGTTTTCTTCGCATTAAATAATGCTCGTCCATTTATTGATTTCACACAAAAAGATGATGTTGGCAACTACGCTACCTTCTTCGGTGCTGCAGCTGGTGTAAACCACTCAAATCCTTATTACACAAATCGATACTCTAGAACTTTAATTGAGAAGATAGATGTAATTCAAAACTTTAACTTAAACTATCGTTTACCAAAGTTTTTAGAATTAGATGCTAAATATGCAATTAACTATTCTAATACAAATACCAATTACTATTATGATGATCAGTCTGGTAATGCCAATGCTGTATTACAAGGAAGATTCACTAGTAACTACAATCCTAATAGTTCCGCAAATGGTACAACTACTGGTGAGATTGATAATTATGTAAATAGAACAGTTTTCCAAAACTTTATTGGAACTGCTACTTTCAGAACCGATTTCCAAAAAGATTTTAATATCAATATTCCTTTAAGAACTTCTACAACAGCTGCATTTGATTTCCGTAATAGCTTTTATAAGTCTTACGGTGCTTATGCTTATGATGGACCAGGCTATGCTCCTTGGAATTCTTCTCAAGCTGCTGTGTTTAAAACTTTTACTGATTATGTAGAGCCATTTATTACTTATGGTATTCTTGCGAATCAACGCTTTGATTGGTCTGATTTTGCAGGTTTCTCTGTAGGTGTAAGAAGCGATTATTCTTCTGCATTTGGATCTGGTGCAACGGCACAAACATTCCCAAGAGGAGATGGTTTCCTTGCACTACATAAATTAAAACCATTCCAAGCACTTAAATTAGATAATGTAATTAATGAATTTAAATTAAGAGCTGGTTATGGTGAAGCAGGTATTCAACCAGGCGCCTTCCAACGTTTCCCTGTATTAGGTGCTGTTAACCTTGGTGCGAACAGTGATTTCATTTCTCCAATAACTACACCTAATAAAAATTTATCAGTGGAGTTGTCAAAAGAAACAGAATATGGTGCTGATTTAGGTTTTAACTTATTAGGTGGAAGATGGTTAAGAACTGCAAATGTTTCTGCTACATTATGGAAGAGAGAAACAGTAAATGCTATATATAGTGTAGACGCTGCACCTTCAACTGGTGTAGGTGGAACTTTAGATAATGCTTTTGGTTTAGGTTCTAATGGTGTTCAAGCATCATTAAACTTAAATGTATTCACTGGCAAGGATTTAGTTTGGGATTTCATCACTAACTATTCTCAACAAACTTCAGAAATTACTTATGTAAAAGGCCCTCCTGTTGTTATTCTTTCAGGTGCTGGTAGCGTAGGTCTTACTTTACAACAGGGATATAAAATTGGTCAATTCTTTGGTTTCAAAATGATGAAGTCTTTAGATGATATTAATCCAGTAACAGGAACTCCTTTTATTGCAGCAGCAAATCGCGACTTATATGAAGTAGTGCATACAACTGTAGGTGGAGATTGGGTAGTGAATAAAGCTACTAAACAAGCAGTTGCATTACCAGGTCAATCTAGTTTAGGAGATCCAAACCCTAAATTTAATATGAGTTTTATCAACAACTTAAACTACAAGAATATTGTAACACTTAATATGCAATGGGATTGGGTATCAGGTGCTCATTTGTATAACCAAACAAAACAATGGATGTATCGTGATGGTATTCATTCTGACTATGATTTGCCTATTACTATTGCAGGTGAAACTGCTGCATTTACTGCATTTTATCGTAGTATGTATGCTGGTGGTGCAGCCAACGGTACTAAAAACTATTTCTATGAAGACGCAAGTTTTGTTCGTTTAAGAAACGTTTCTGTCGGTGTTGATTTAGCAAAAGTGGTTAAAATGAAAGCATTGAGCCGTTTACAATTAGTATTGTCAGGACGTAACTTAGTAACTTTCACTCCATACTCTGGTATGGATCCGGAGGTTAACTACTCAACTAACTCTGCATTTGACCGTGGTTTAGATCACAACACAATTCCTAACACTAAACAATATACTATTGGTTTGAATGTTGGATTTTAAACCTTAACTAATTAAAATTATCAGATATGAAGTATAATAAATTTTTAGTTGGAATATTAGGACTAACCTTAAGCTTAACAGCATGTAAGAAAGCTCTTGATATCTCTAATACTAACTTACCTACACCCGAAAGTGCTCAAAATGAGCCTGGTGTTCTTTCTTTTGCGCAAGGCGCAATCTATCGTAATGGATTTTACGATTTAAAATACTCTGATGGTGTATATGGCCGTTATTGGGCGGGCACTATTGGATTCCAAGAGTTAATGGGCGATATAATTGGTGCAGAAGCTGCAAATGCTTACATGAACCAAATTGGTTGTCCTAATAAAGTAACCTTAGATGACGGTACTGTGGTATTAAACCCAGCAAGTATTAAAACGCAATATGAGTTGTGTCGTTATGTTAATCAAAACGCTCAAGGTTCAAGTAACACCACTAACTACCAATGGGCATACATGTATAACATGATTACTGCCTCTAATGGTGTATTAGATTTATGTAAAAAAGTAACCTTCTCTGGAACAGGTGCAGAAACTAAAAAAGCAACTGTGAAAGCATGGGCTTATTGGTGGAGAGCATATGCTTATGGACAAATTGGTTCTATGTACTATGCGGGTGTTATTCAAAATAGTACACCTTCTGAGGCCTCTACTAATGGTAACTATGTAACTAAAGAAGCCATTATTGCTCAATCTAATGCTAACTATGATAGTTGCGTTGCTGCTTTAGGTGCCGCATCAAGTGTTGCAGATTATACAGCCACTATTACTAAATTAGTTCCTTCTTTCTTACAAAAAGGTAAAGGTGGTGCATTAACAATTGATATGTGGAAGCGTAATGTCAATACCATGAAAGCGCGCAATATTTTAGTGAATACAACAGTATCTGCTATGAGTGCAGCTCAGTGGGGGACTATCTTAACTTTAACTACTGATGGTGTTAAATCAACTGATTTAATTTTCACAGCACGTACAGACGCAGCTGGTTCTTTCATAGAAAATACTGTTGCTGATAAAACTTCACAATCTAGTGCTACAGGATCTACCAATACTTATAAATTAAGTGAGCGATGGGTACAAGATTTTAGAACTGGCGATAAGCGCAAGGACAATAACGTTTTAACATTGGCTTCTATTGGTTTGTTTAATACAGATCGTGGTAATGTTTTCAATACACGTTACACACTTAAAAATGGTGGCAATGCTTTAGCGGGAGTTATTACTTATTCAAATACTACAGCTGGTGCAAATGAAATTACTATTGCAGCTACTTATGAAGAGAATGAATTAATGAAAGCTGAGGCTTTGATTAAAACAGGATCTATCGATTTAGGTGTTAAGTCAATTGATGCTGTTAGAACATACCAAGGTGCTGGCTTAGCTGCCATTGCTGCGGGTTCAACTGCAGCTGCTGCATATGAAGAGTTAAGGGCTGAGCGTAGAATTGGATTAGCATTTAAAGGCTTATCTTTTTATGACGCTCGTCGTTGGGAAATTATTGCTCCAGATAAGGCACGTACAAACTGCGTAGTAGTTTCATCTGCTGCAAAAGTAAATACTAAAGCAAGCATCGTTTATGGATATTTAGATTATTGGGATGTTCCAGATAATGAGTTGGCATACAATCCGCCAGCTACAGGATCTGCTCCTGTTAAGAATCCTAAACAATAGTTAAATAGCTAAAGTTTTATAAAAAACAAGACCCTTTTGGGTCTTGTTTTGTTTTCGGGATGTTTATCTTTATGTAAATTCTAAATAAATGAAAAAGCAATTTTTGCTAGTAATTTTTTTAATGTCAATTGCGCAAATCCTAAGCGCACAAGCAAATACTATTAATACGACTGGGAAATTTGGAAGTCAGATATTTTTAAGTGATGTGTATGGCCGTGCCTTTGAAAATAAATATGCCGATATAAGTGGCAGTGCCTATTTATTTTCTGACTATAAAAATGCCACTATCATTTTGTCTGACGGAAGAAAATACAATAATATAAGGGCTAAATTAAATTTAGTGGAGCATGAGGTAGTTTTTAAATCTACTAGCGGTGAGGAAGGTTTTATTGGAAAGGGAATGGTATCAGTGATAGTAATAGATGATTCTACTAAACAAGGCATTAAAAATTACACCTTTCAAAGTGGATTTCCTAAAGTGGATAATCAATCAAATATTCATTTTTATCAAGTATATAACAATGGGAAAGCCGTCTTATTAAAATCGATTAATAAAAATATAGAAGATCATTTGAATGAACTTTCTGGCGAAAAGTATAAAGAATTTATTGTTCGCGAAAACTGGTATGTATACATAGGGGGCGAGATGAAGCGTATTAAAAAAGAAAAAGATTTTTTTGTTAATATCTTTTCAGATCAGGCGGCCTCTATCAATCAGTATTTTACTGACAATAAAATCAATCTAAAGAATGAAGATCAAATTATAAAGCTCATAGCGTTTTATAATTCTTTGTAAAAAGATAACTCATAGCATTCTATTATTTAGTTACTATTCAAATTCAATTAAAAGGGTGACTCTGACAATTTTTATGCCTTGCCTTTGCTGTTTTTGTATTAACTTAACTTGTATAAATTAAAAGTATGGTTAACATCATTTGGATAATTTTAGTATTGTTCGCAATCTGGTTTATATATATTCTATTCATAGATATTATTAAGCATAAAAATAATTTAGAAAAAGCGAGTTGGGTTAAAACTGGACTTATTGGTTTTGTAGTTAACTTTTTCGATGTTTTAGGTATTGGAGCATTTGCTCCACAAACAGCTTTATTAAAGTTTACAAAACAAACTTCTGATAAATTAATACCAGGTACAATGAATGTTGCCAATACATTACCTGTTTTAATTCAAGCTATTATTTTTATTCAAGTAGTCGAAGTAGAACCTATCACTTTAATTGTAATGTTTTTAACTGCCATGGGCGGAGCCATCTTAGGAGCAGATATCGTAGGAAAACTTTCTGAAAAAAATATTAGGCTCACCATTAGTATTGCTTTATTAATTACAGCTGGTTTTATGTTTGCTAATAAAATGCATTGGATTCATGGCGAAGGGGTGGCTATAGGTATTCATGGTTGGAAGCTAGTCATTGCAGGGGTTGTCAATTTTGTGCTAGGGGCCATGATGACTGCAGGGGTTGGTTTATATGCACCTTGTATGGCGTTGGTTTATTTATTAGGGTTGTCGCCACAAGTAGCTTTTCCTATAATGATGGGCTCCTGTGCTTTTTTAATGCCACCTGCATCTTATAAATTTATTAAATCTGGCGCTTATAATAGAAAGGCTGCATTGGGTATGGCTATTCCAAGTATTATTGCTGTGCTGATTGCAGCCTTTATTATAAAAACATTGCCATTGGATACATTGAGATGGCTGGTTCTTATTATCATTGTTTATACTTCCATTACGATGTTCTGGAGTGCTGTAAAAAACAAATAAAACCTGCCATTTTATTTGTAAATTTAATATAGTCAAATAAGCAAAACATGCCTAATTATCCAAGTATATTTAACGATGTCATTGGTCCAGTAATGAGGGGTCCTTCTAGCTCACATTGTGCTGCTTCGCTTCGCATTGCACGTATTTGTCGTGATTTGATGGACGAGCAAATAAAAGATATTATAATTGAATTTGATCCTAATGGGTCCTTAGCCACCACACACAAAAGTCAGGGTTCTGACATGGGTTTATTTGGTGGATTTTTGGGATGGGAAGCTTATGATGAACGTTTGCCTGATTCCGAAAAATATTTAGCTACTGCGGGCATTCATTTTACCATCAATATTTGTGAACTAGAAGAAAAGCACCCTAATACCTATAAAATTTCATTGACTAATGAAAAGGAAACTAAAAACTTAATTGCTATTTCAACGGGAGGTGGAATGATTGAGGTTATTAAAATTGATGGAAATAAAGTTTCTATTGCAGGAGATTATTTTGAAACATTTATTTATTGTAACGAAGCGGAAAATATCATCAAGTATCTACAATCAACAATTACTTATGATGAAATTATATTTCATAAAGGGGCTATTTCTTTTATTGAAATAAAATCACAAAATAGTATACCGGAAATAATTTGCAGCGAAATAAAGCAAATGAGTTCGGTAACAGCTATTAAAAATGTGAAACCCGTATTGCCAATCATGGCTCGAAAAAATATGACTGTTCCATTTATTACTTGTAATGAAATGATGGAATACAATAAAGGTAAAAATAAGGCACTTTGGGAATTAGCAGTTGAGTATGAAAGTATTCGTGGCAATATTAGTCGGGAGACAGTGATGGAGAAAATGAAAGCGATTATTCAAATTATGGGTAATTCAATTGATACAGGTTTAAAGGGAACAACTTATAAGGATCGTATTTTAGGAAGTCAATCTCCTCAATTCAAACAACAATTTGATTCCAACCATTTAATTGGCGGAGATGTTCTTAATACAACTATTATGTATGTGTCTGCTATCATGGAAGTTAAAAGTTCTATGGGTGTAATTGTAGCAGCACCCACTGCGGGTTCTTGCGGTGGCTTACCTGGCGTTGTTTTTGGAACAGCCCATTGTATTAATAATAAGGAAGAAACTATTATTAAAGCCATGTTATCGGCAGGATTAATTGGTGTTTTTATAGCAGCACATGCAACATTTGCAGCAGAAGTTGGGGGTTGTATGGCCGAAACAGGTTCGGGTGGAGGCATGGCAGCGGCAGCGCTTGTTGAAATGAATGGGGGCAGTTTGGAGCAATCTATTGCAGCAGCTTCATTGGCTTTACAAAATTCATTAGGTATTATTTGTGATCCCATTGGCAATAGAGTGGAAGCCCCTTGCCTTGGTCGTAATGTTATGGCAGCCACTAACGCTATATCTTGTGCTAATATGGCATTGTCTAATTATGAACACCTCATTCCTTTAGATGAAGTCATTGAAACAATGAAGGCTGTTGGCGATCAAATTCACCATACTTTACGTTGTACCAACTTAGGCGGTTTGTCTATTACTAGTACAGCTAAAAAAATAGAAGCATTATTGGAAGAGAATCCTCCAGTTTTTTATAAAAGTTGTTAAATTGATGAAAATAATAGCTACATTACTTGGTTAAAAAATACAAAAAATGAAAAATTTATTATTAGTTTGTTTTACACTCGTATGCTTAATTAGTAATAAAGCAATTTCTCAAAATAACTATTCTACTACAAATTCAAAAGGATGGAAAAACTTATTTGGAAAAAATTTAGAATTTGCTCAATATGATCCTGCTATTTGGAAAGATTCAAGTGGTGTTTTAACAGCATCAAAAGATGAGTCTATTTGGAGTAAGGATATGTATGATAATTTTATATTGGATTTGGATTTTCAAACCGCAGATGGTACGAATAGTGGCGTCATAGTGCATGCTACTGAAACTAAAGAATGGATACCTCATTCCGTTGAAATTCAAATTGCAGATGATTATTCAAGTACTTGGAGTAAAGCCGAAGCTAGTTGGCAATGTGGCGCCATTTTTGGTCACAAGCCTGCCACTAATAAAGATTTAAAAAAGCCAGGAGAATGGAATCATTATGCAATTACATGTATTGATAAAAAAATAATGATTGAGTTAAATGGAACCTTGGTAAATGAGTGTAATATGGACGACTTTACTTCGAGTAAAATTAATCCGGATGGCACAAAAATACCAGGCTGGTTGTATAACCCTATGTCTACCTTGGCTTTACATGGTTATATAGGGCTTCAAGGAAAACATGCAGGGGCGCCTATTTACTTTAAAAACATTAAGATAAAAACACTTTAAAAAAGTATTCTTTTCTATCTTTAGCAATAAGCTATACCTAACGCATGACACTTTTATTGCTTTTACTGGCTGTTCTGTTTTTAGTGCTACTCATTACAGTAGTTAAGCTGCATCCATTTATTTCATTTTTAATTATTTGTATTACTGTTGGATTAATTAAAGCAATGGGGGTCACTCAAATAATAAGCTCCATTCAAAAAGGTATTGGTGATGTAGTGGGATCACTTATGATTATTCTTTGTGTGGGAGCAATGTTAGGAAAATTAATTGCAGATAGTGGGGCTGCTTCTAAAATTGCGGGAGGATTGATAAAATTGTTTGGTACAAAATATATTCAATGGGCATTAGTACTCACTGCATTTATTGTGGGTATTCCTTTATTTTATGGTGTAGGCTTTGTATTGTTAGTGCCCTTAGTGATTACAGTGGCTGCTCGTTATAATTTACCTGCTGTTTATTTAGGGTTGCCTACATTGGCAGCATTGTCAGTAACACATGGCTTTTTACCACCGCATCCATCTCCTGTAGCTTTGGCGCAACAATTTAATGCCAATATTGGCCTTACTCTTTTTTATGGCATTTTAATTGCCATTCCAACTATCATTATTGCAGGTCCTATTTTTTCGGTGACTTTAAAAAAATATACTAGTAAGCCGTTGGCAATTTTCTCCAGTACGACCATGCCCGATGATAAATTGCCATGCATGCTGGCAAGTTTATCTGCTGCATTTTTACCTGTTGTATTAATTGGGTTAGATACAATAATTACAATAATAGTTCCGCAAAAAAACGCAGTTACAATATTTATTCATACAATAGGAGAACCTTCTATTGCGATGCTCATTTCCTTATTAATTTCTTTATATACTTTGGGCGTTGCGCAAGGTAATAGTATTAAAAATATGATGGGCCCTATTGGTGATTCAGTAAAAGAGGTTTCTAGTATTTTACTTATTATAGCTGGCGCAGGTGCTTTGAAACAAATATTATTAGATACAGGAATGAGTGTCGAACTTATAAAACCTTTAACTAACTTATCACTGCACCCATTATTTTTAGCTTGGCTTATTGCTGCTATACTAAGAGTAAGTATTGGCTCTGCAACCGTAGCGGGTTTAACCACTGCGGGCATTGTGGCGCCCTTAATTGCAACCAGTGGCGTAAATCCCTGCTTAATGGTATTGGCGACTGGCGCGGGGAGTGTTTTTTTCTCACATGTGAATGATCCAGGTTTCTGGATGTTTAAAGAATACTTTAACTTAACAGTGAAGCAAACATTCAAAACATGGAGCACTATGGAAACAATAGTTTCTGTGGCAGGCTTAATTGGCGTTTTTATTTTACATTATTTTATATAACAAAAATCAAATTGTATGAGTACTCCCGAAGAAAATTTTGCAAAACTTGGCCTTGTCTTACCACCTGCACCAAAACCTTTAGGTGTATACAAGCCTTTATTAGTAGACGGCAATCATTGTTTAGTTTCTGGACATGGTCCAGTGCAAGAAAATGGTTCTTTAATAATTGGTAGAGTGGGTGATAACTTAACAATGGATGAAGGAAAGTTAGCTGCAAGACAAGTAGGTCTTGCAATTATTGCTACTATTAAAGCCAATCTCGGTTCGTTAGATAAAGTAAAACGTGTTATTAAAGTATTGGGTATGGTAAGTTGTACTAACGATTTCGAAAAGCACCCTTATATTATTAATGGCTGTAGCGAATTGTTTGCATCTATTTGGGGTCCTGACAATGGCGTTGGTGTAAGAAGTGCGGTGGGTATGGGTTCGCTACCAGGAAATATTCCTGTGGAAATTGAAGCAATGTTTGAGCTTAACTAATAAAATACTTTATTATGGAATGGTATGAGATTGATAAAATAGAAAAAGTAGATTCTCCTTCTTTGATTGTATATGGATCAAGGGCCAAGGAAAATATAAAAAAACTAATTGCCATGGTAGGTGGAAATGTGGATCAATTAAGACCACATGTTAAAACCAACAAGATTGCCGAAGTATGTAAGATGATGATGGAGGAAGGTATTAAGAATTACAAGTGTGCAACCATTGCCGAAGCAGAAATGTTGGGCATACTTACAACGCCGAATGTTTTAATAGCACATCAGTTAATGGGTCCCAAATTAGATAGATTGGTTTCTTTGGTTACTACTTTTCCTGCAACAAAATTTGCATGTTTGGTAGATAATATTGATACTGCTACTTCTATTTCAAAAATATTTAGTGAAAACGGTTTAACCATTAATGCTTACATAGATGTAAACATAGGTATGAATCGTTCAGGTATAGTGACCGATAAAGCAATTGCATTATTTAGTGCTTGCGCTACACTCACAAATATTAAAATTATTGGATTGCATTGTTATGATGGACATATTAGAGAAACTGATATTGCTATTAGAAATGCACAAGCCGATACTGTATTTGAAAATGCTGATCAACTTAGAAAAAAAATTGAATCACTTACTAATGCTTCGCTAGAAGTAATTGTAGCCGGTTCTTGTTCTTTTTCGGCACATATTAAAAGAAAGGATATTCAATTAAGTCCGGGCACATTTGTTTTTTGGGATTGGGGTTATAAAAATCTTTTCCCCGATTTGCCTTTTGATTTTGCAGCACTGGTTGTTACAAGAATCATTTCTATTATCGATGAGCATACAGTTTGTACCGACTTAGGACATAAAGCAGTTGCTGCAGAAAATCCAATGCCAAGAGTACATTTTTTAAATGCTCCCAATGCGGAACCTGTTGGACAAAGCGAAGAACATTTGGTGGTAAAAGTTAAAGATTCTTCTATCTATAAAGTAGGTGATGTTTGGTATGGAGTACCCGTGCATGTTTGCCCAACTGTTGCATTATATGATACTGCTATTGTAGTAAATAATAATAAAGTGGTAGATCAGTGGGAGGTAATCGCCAGAAGAAGAAAAATTACTATTTAACATTTTACAATAGCATTCCAATATGTTTATAATTGATGCTCATTTAGATTTGGCGATGAATGCCTTGGAGTGGAATCGTGATATAAGAAAATCGGTCACTGAAATTAGACAATTAGAAGTAGGGATGAATGATAAGCCCGACAGAACTAATGGTACTGTTTCACTTCCTCAACTTAGACAAGGTAATATTGGTTTGGTAGTAGCTACTCAAATTGCAAGAGTAGAAACGCCGGGAACAGGCATAAAGGGTTGGCAATCGGCAGAACAAGCATGGGCGCATACGCAAGGACAATTGCAATGGTATAGAACAATGGAAGCTGCTGGTGAAATGGTGCAAATAAAAAACAATCAATCTTTAGAGCAACATCTTGCATTATGGAATGACCTATCCATTCCTAATGACAAAAAACCTATTGGCTATATTTTAAGTTTAGAAGGTGCCGATTCAATGGTAAACCTCGATTGCTTACATACCGCTTATGCCTATGGGTTACGTGCATTGGGCCCTGCGCACTATGGTCCTGGAAGGTATGCCAACGGAACAAATGCTACCGGTAAATTAAATGAACAAGGAAAAGCTTTGTTGAAAGAAATGGATTCATTGAATATGATTTTAGATGTCACTCATTTATGTGATGATGCATTTTGGGAAGCTATTGAAATATTTACTGGAACTATTTGGGCGAGTCATCATAATTGTAGAACAATTGTCAATCATAATAGACAATTGAGTGATGATATGATAAAGGCGTTGCTACAAAAAAATGCAGTGATAGGTAGTTCCTTTGATGCATGGATGATTGTGCCTAATTGGGAGAGAGGTGTTTCAACACCAGTGAGTGAGCAATGTAATCTTGAAAAAATAATTGACCACATGGATCATATTTGTCAATTAGCAGGCAATACAAATCATATTGGTATAGGTACCGATTTAGATGGTGCTTTTGGTAAAGAGCAATGCCCCTATGATATTGAAAGCATTGCCGATTTACAAACTTTGCCCAACTTACTTTTAAAACGTGGGTATACTCAACAGGATATAGAAAATATAATGCATGGCAATTGGTTGCGTTTATTACAAAACACTTGGAAATAATAATAGTATAAGTTTTGGAATTAATTGAAATAAAAAAAATAGATAGTACAGCCGCAACCGAATTAAGTAGTTTGGCTAAAAACATTTATGTGCATCATTATTCGCATTTATGGATGGAAGGGGGTATGGATTGGTATATGAATGAGTTTGCCTATCCGGTTTCAAAAATTAGTAAAGAAATTGATAATGAAAACTGCTTACATTATATAGCTTATCAAAATAAAAAAGCAATTGGTTATCTTAAAATTAATATTCATGCAGCTATAGGAGGAGGAGATACGCAAGAGGGTATTGAATTAGAGAGAATATACATTGATCACCAAGCTGTAAACGCTGGTGTAGGAACTTTCTTAATGAATTTTGTTTTGGATATTGCTAAATCCTATCAAAAGAAATATATTTTCTTAAAAGCAATGGACACTGCAGAAAAAGCAATGAAATTTTATAACAAAATGGGTTATGCAGTAGTTAGCAAATTCAGATTGTCAGATACCATTTTTCATTTAATGAAAGAAGAATATCGGGGTATGATAGTTTTGAAAAAACAAGTATAGCTTATTAAATCAAAATTATAAGAAAAGTAATTTATAATGTACGCAAGTAGGCGCAACTTTTCTTAAGGGCTATTTCGGGATGTGCGACTCTATCTTGTTCAACAAAGAAATGTTCCATTCCATTTTCTTTTGCTGTTTTTATAATGGTAGGCAAGTCGAATATACCTTCGCCAGCGTTTGCTATATAGGGGAATAATGGAATCCACTCAGAAGCGTTGTCTCCATTGCCTACGAAGTGTTTAGATTCTTTCATGTCTTTTATATGCATCATTTTATAACGGCCGCTATGTTTTTTCAATAAGCTTACTGCATCAGCACCACCTGCGTAGGTCCAAAATAGATCCATTTCAAAAAATACGTATTCAGGATTTGTTTCGTCTAAAATAATATCTAAAGGCATTTTCCCATTTTCAACTTTAAGCCCATATCCATGATTATGGTAGGCATAGCTGATACCATATTTTTTAGCTTCTGCTCCAATTTTATTAAATAAAGCAGCTAGTCTTTTATAATCCTCTAAAGTTTTTCTTTCTTCTTGAGGAATTGCAGGAAGTACTACATACTTCGCACCCATTTCATTGGCGGCTTCTGCTAAGGCGCCCATTTTTGTTGACAAAGTATCTAAGTCGGTATGCATTGAAGGCACTGTGATGCCATTAGCGGTAATTGCTTTTTTAAATTCAGTAGCGGTCTTACCAAAATATCCACTTCCTTTAAAACCTAGTTGTGGTGTTACTTTATCCCAAGATGCTTTTGCTTTATCAGTACTAAAAGTATATGGACCAAAGGTTTCAAATTCTTTGTAACCAAGATCGGCCATTAATTTAATAGCAGCATCTAAATCGTTATCTAATATATTGGGTATTGAAAACAATCCTAAACCTACTTTATCTATTAATCCATATTGTGCAAATAAGGATTGAGTGCTTACAAAAGTTGCAGCAGTAGCCAAGGAAGTAGTTCTTATAAAATTGCGACGATTTATCATGTTGTATTTTTTTAGCAATTAAATTTACTACTAATATAAATTAAATAGACAATTATTTATTTGCTAACACATAGGAGTGTTTTTTGTATTATGTATTGTATCTTTAATAAATAAGCAATTTATAAAATACAAATTCACTTAGTTTAATTAAATAATGATGGAATTATTAGTGCTTTTTATTTTTTTGTTAGGCTATTTGGCTATCATATTTGAAAGCTATTTAAAAATAAACAAGTCGGCTACTGCTCTTATTACTGCAGTTTTATGTTGGACCTTAATTATTATTGGTACAACTGAAAAAGTAGGAGTGCTAAATGAATTATCACATCATTTAAGTGGCATTAGTGAAATTATATTTTTCTTATTAGGAGCCATGACAATTGTTGAACTCATTGATGCGCATGATGGTTTTCAAAATGTGGCTGATTTAATTAAGACAACCAATAAAACTAAATTAATTTGGCTCATTGCCATTATTACTTTTTTCTTGTCTGCTGTATTGGATAATTTAACGAGTACAATCGTGATGGCATCTATTTTAAATAAGTTAGTAGAAAATAAAAAAACAAAATGGATGTTATTAGGCTTAGTAGTTATTTGTTCTAATGCAGGAGGCGCTTTTAGTCCTATTGGTGATGTAACTACTACCATGCTATGGATAGGAGGACAAGTAACACCTCTGAATATTATAAAAGAAACTTTTTTAGCAAGTGCAGTTTGTATGATAGTTTCCACCGTCATTATAAATTATTTACTTACAGAAAAAATTGATTTAAGAAAAGTACAAACAAGTGTAAACTATACCACCAGTGCTTTTGAGCGCAACAGTGTTTTTTTTGCTGGCTTAGGATGTTTACTTTTCATACCCGTATTTAAAATGCTTACACAATTGCCTCCTTATATGGGCATGCTATTAAGCTTGGGTAGTATGTGGGTTATTACAGAATTGATTCACCATAAAAAACAAGATTTTGAAAAAGGCACACTGTCTGTAAATCATGCTTTAAGAAAAATTGACACACCCAGTATTTTATTTTTCTTTGGCATACTGTTAAGTGTTGCATCATTACAACATGTTGGAATCTTGCCTAAGTTGGCAACTTTATTAAATAACAGTTTTGGAAATTTAAATTGGGTAGCTCTTTCCATTGGCTTGGTGTCATCAATTTTTGACAACGTACCATTAGTAGCAGCATTGCAAAACATGTATAGTATTCAAGTGTATCCCACAGGTCATTTCTTTTGGGAATTACTCGCTTATAGTGCTGGTACTGGTGGCTCTTGCTTACTTATTGGATCTGCAGCAGGGGTAGCAGTAATGGGTATGGAAAAAATGGATTTTTTCTGGTATCTAAAAAATATTAGTTGGATAGCGCTCCTTGGTTTTTTAAGTGGTGCATTTGTATTTATACTTCAGAATGAATATTTCCTCTAGAAGGCCTTTTTAATTAAAAAAATTGGATTAGCATTATAGTATATTATATAAATATATAATAATATGTAATTGATTAATAAACAATATAAAATACCTGTTTGTTAACTATTCAACTATTTATTCTTTAAAATTCCTTAACGATTTGTTAACATACTTAGTTTTTTTTCGTAGCTTCCAAGCTAAGAAAATTAAAATTTAAGCAAATGAAGAAAATTCTATCCTCGCTCTTCTTAGCTGTGTTATGCAGTTTTATAACAGCTAATGCTCAAGTACGTTCAGTAACCGGTACGGTGAAAGACGAAAAAGGCGTAGTTGTTGCTTATGCAACAGTTAAAGTTAAGGGCCAAGCTTCAGCAGTAGTTGCTGATGAAAAAGGTAACTTCAAAATTAATGCCGCTGCAAACGCAACTTTGCAAGTAAGTGCAACTGGTTTCGCTTCTACTGAAGTGAGAGCAAGTGCTACTTCGCTAAGCATTACTTTGAATCATCAAGTAGATGAACTAGAAAACGTAGTAGTTACTGCACAAGGTATCCGTAAGAAATCAAAAGAAATCGGGTATTCTTATTCTAAAGTTTCAAGTGATGAAATTACTGTAGGTCACTCTCCTCAGTTAACACAAGCCCTTGCGGGTAAGGTTTCTGGTTTGGCGGTGTATACTGTAAATAATAGCGTTGACCCTTCAGTGAAAGTGGTTTTACGTGGTTATCGTTCATTAACAGGAAACAACGAAGCCTTAGTAGTTATTGATGGTATGCAAACTACCGCAACTGCTTTAGCACTTATCAATCCTAATGATGTTGAAAACGTTTCTATCCTTAAGGGTGGTCAAGCGGCAACATTATATGGTTCTGCGGGTGTTAACGGTGCTTTAGTAATTACCACTAAACAAGGTGCTAAAGGAAAATTAAAAGTTTCTTATACAAATACAACCAACTTTGAGCAAGTAAGTTTCTTACCTGCATTTCAAAACCAATATGGTTCTGGTTCTCAATACTATCCTTTAGTATATGGACAAGCAGGTTACGATCCAAGTGCGTTAAATCGTGCTAAGGAAAACTGGCGTCCTTATGAAAACCAACAATATGGTGATGCTTATGATGGAAGTCAACGTATTGCTGGTCGTGTATTAGCTGATGGAACAAGTTTAGTAATTCCTTATGCTGATGTACCTAATGTACGTTTGAATAGCTTTGATATGGGTTTATCTCAAAATCATCAAGCTAGTTTCCAAGGTGGTGATGAAACATCAAGCTTCTACTTATCTGTTGAAAACAATAAAATCAATGGTATTGTGCCAGGTGATTTGAGCGACAGAACTGGAGTTCGTGTAAAGTCTTCTAAAGAATATGGTAAAATTTCTACCAGCTTTAATGCTGCTTTTACACAAGCCTATTATGATAGAACTGGTTCTGATTTTCAAAACGATATCATCAATACAGCTTCTTGGGTAGATTTAACTACTATGAGAAACTGGAGAACTAATCCTTTTGCGAATCCTAATGGTTACTATAATGACTATTATAATAACCCTTATTTCAATAAAGATATCAACCGTTTAAAATATAAAGATGCTAACATTTCTGGAAACTTCGATATCACTTATCGTGCGCTTCCTTGGTTGCAATTTTATAACAGATTAGGTATTATGAATAACTCTCGTACTGGTAAAAATACAGTGGAGAAATTCCAATACTCTGACTGGGCTAAAAACAGTGCTTATATTCCTGATCCTTGGACACATGAAGATGACTACCCTGGTATTTACCGTGCAATCGGTGATGTCTTAGGTTCAGTTGCTGATTATTCAACTACTGAAAACGTAGTGAACAATGAATTCCAAGCGCGTATTCAAAAAGATATCGCAATGGTTCAAAACAAATTGACTTTAGGTTATAGCTTATACCAACGTTATACTAAATCAATTTCTATTTCTTCAAGTTCAATTGTGGTACCTGAAGTATACAACGTAGCTAACAGACAAGGTAACTTAGGTGGTGGTGAAGCAAACACAACAGAACGTAAGTTTGGTTACTATGCCGATTTAAACACGAATGTTAAAAACATGGAGTGGTTAAACTTAAACCTTACTGCTCGTTACGATGCAACTTCTCGTTTCTTTAAACAAACAAGAAATGCAAACCAATACTCTTACTTGTATTATGGTGGTGCCTTATCATTCATTTTAACAGATGCGATTCCTGCTTTAAAGAGCAATACTTTAAACTATGCTAAATTGCGTACTTCTTATAACAAGAATGGTAATGACAATATTCCTTTATATGGTTTAGATCTTTCTTACACTAACGGAGCGAATTTCCCTTATGGAAATAACGTAGGTTTATCAGTAGGAAATACTTTACCTGATGCAGATTTGAAACCAGAGTTTGTAACAGCAATGGAAGTTGGTGGAGAGTTTAGTATGTTTAAAAACAGAGTTAACTTAGACGTTTCTTGGTACAAACAACAATCAGATGGTCAAGTTTTAACAGTAAAAGTACCAAATACAACAGGTTTCTCTAACTTGTTAATTAACGTAGGTCAAGTTGATAACTGGGGTTATGAAGCAGACTTAAAAGTGCAAGTATTACGTGATACTAAAGTTAAATGGGATGTGAATTTGAAATATTCATTCAACGACAACAAAGTGGTTGATTTATTCCCTGGTATTACTCAATTCGCTTATGGTGGATACTCTTATGCTACTTCAAACGTAATCTTAGGACAACGTTTCCCAATTCTTAAGACAAACGGGTATTACTATTCAGCAGATAATCCTACATTAAGAAGAGTAAGTCCTACAACTGGTTACCCAGTTCAAAACACTACTCTTACTGAACGTGGTGGTACATTACCTCGCGATATGGTTGGATTAGGTTCTACTGTTACTTATAAAGATTTCCGTTTAGCATTTAACTTTGAATACCGTGGCGGAAACGTTATGTATTCTGATTTAGGTCGTCAAATGACCTTCACAGGTTCTGGTGCTTGGACTTCAAACAGAACAGACCAAATCTTTGCTAATTCTTATTATATAGATCCAGTAAGTGGAAAAGATGTTCCAAATACAACAGTTAAAGTTCGTGAACCAGAGTATGCTCTTTGGGTTAACAACTACCGTTTGATTTCTGAGAACTTCGTTGCTCCAGCCTGGTTTATTAAATTAAGAGATGTTAATTTATCGTATACTATACCTAGCGCAATTGTTAAGAAATCAAAAATTTTCAGTTCAGCTAATGTAGCATTATACGGAAGAAATTTATTCACCATTATTGACAGCAAAAACCAATTTACTGACCCTGAGTTCAGTTATACAGCTGGAAACGGTTCGGGTATTAGTAATACCTCGCAAACGCCTCCAGTTCGTCAATTTGGTTTTAATGTAAATTTTGTTTTTTAAAAACCACACACTAAAACAATAGATATGAAACTAAATAAATTATATATCGCCGCGTTTTTGGTACTTGTGGGAACAGGTTGTAAAAAAGACTATCTCGATGTCAATACCAACCCTAACTCATTACCAACCGCAACACCTGCATACGTTTTAGCGAATGCATTAAACGTTTCTGCAGCTAGTTTGGTTTCGCCAAACGAAGTAGGAATGTTCTGGTCTGGTCATTGGACACAATCCAATGGTTATATTATCAGTACAACATTGTTCTCTTATGCCTTTACCAATGGTGATTTTAACTATTGGGATGGTACTTATGATAATCTTTACGATTATCAGTATGTAATTGATAATGCTACAGAGTATAATCAAGATTACTTAAAAGGACCTGCTAAGGTGATGAAAGCCTTAAACTATCAAAAATTGGTAGATTTATATGGCAATATTCCCTATACTGATGCCTTAAAGGGTGTAGGAAACTTAGCACCTAAATTTGATGATCAAAAAGCTGTTTATGAAAGCTTAATTGGTTTATTAGATGATGGTATCAAAGACTTAAAAGCAAATGCTTTTGCAAGCACTTACGCAAGTTCTGATATCGTTTTCAAAGGAAGCAATTCAAGCTGGATCAAATTTGCGAACTCTTTGAAATTGCGTATTTTAATGCGCCAATCAAGAGTAAGCGGAAGAGATGCTTATATTACTGCTGAAATCAACAAAATTATCGCTGAAGGTTCTGGTTTTATTACTGGAGCTGAAGTGGGTGCAAACCCTGGTTATGTTGCTTCTGCTGGTCAAATTAACCCTATCTACAATAACTACGGTTATACTGAAACAGGTGCTAGAGTGGGTAACAATAACTGGCCTAGAATTACCGATTTCCTTGTTAAGAAATTACAAGCAACAAACGATACTTTCCGCTTAAAGCGTTTAGCTTATGCGCCAGGTAACGAAGATATCGCTAATCCAGGTGTAAGTGTTAAACCTGAAATTGCAGCTAACTATATTGGTATTCCTTTTGGTTCAAGTGCTGGATACTTACCTGGAGCAAGTTCTGCAGTAGGTCCTGTCTTGTTAGTTAGAGGTCAATACAATAGACCCATTGTTATTATGACAGCAGCTGAAGTACAATTCAACTTAGCTGAAGCAAAACAACGTTATGGTTCAACTGTAAACTTAACAGGTACTGCACAATCTTATTATGAAGAAGGAGTAAAACAACATTTCCGCGCCGTTGGAGCTAGCTCTGCAAATGTAGCTGCTCTATTAACTAGCAAAATAGATGATTGTGATTTTACTACAACTGCAAATAAATTAAATGCAATTGCTTACCAAAAATGGTTGGCGCTTGGTTACTTTAATGGTTTAGAGGCTTGGTCTGAGTATCGCAAGAATAACTATCCTGTGACACCTAACTCTAAAAACTATGTAGGTACTGCACGTCCATTACGTTTATGGTATCCAGGAACTGAATTAGGTTCTAATGGAGCAAATGTAAATGCACAAGGAACAATTGATCCTTTAGCTACACGTATTTTCTGGGATGTTGATTAATCAATAACTCAGTAGAGTAGATATAAAAAACCCTCTCTCGAGCAATCGAGAGAGGGTTTTTTCATTGGAGAGATGAGGGAGTCAGGATTTGAAATAGATCAATCTTGAATAGGTGAAAGTTTCGATTTATTTTAAAACCACTTCCCCTTCAATCACTAATTCAGTAACTGCTTTTTCTCCTGCAAATTTTACAGTAACTCTTTTCTTAAATAAACCTTCATTTGGTGATGTATAAGTTACTTTAATGCTTCCTTTTTGTCCTTTTAAAACAGGGTTTTGATTGTATTCTGGTTGTGTACAACCACATTCTGCATTCGCAAATTCAATTACAGCAGGCTTTGCGCCATCATTGGTATAATTAAAAATTACAGACTTGTGAACACCTTTAATTATTTTACCATAATTATGATTCGTTTTATCAAAACGAATACTTGTTTGCGCAAAACTAGTTGCAGCCATAAATAAGCTTAAAAAAAGTAATCTTGTTTTCATATTTTATTGTTTAATGGGCTGATTGGTAAGTGTAGGCGTTGTTGCATTATTTGTAATAGCAACACCTTCTCCTGTAAATTTAGTTTGTTTTTTCAGACCATCTGAAAATTCTAAGTCGGTAAAACGACTAAATACGCCCATGGCACTTCCGTTAAAAGTTATTTGAACCTGTGCCGATTGACCTGGTGCCATTTTTTGATTGGGCTTAAAATTGGGTGTGGTGCATCCACAACCTGGCTTTGCATTTAATAAGGTAACCGTGTCCTTGCCTATATTGCTAATTTCAATGGTATAGGTTGCAGGTTTGCCAAAGCTTATTTTACCAAAGTCATATTGGTCGTTTTTGAACTTTAAAACATCGTCAACATTTGTTTGGGCACTGGCTGGGTGTAGACCTATAAAAAGGGCTAAAACGCTTGCAAAAAAGGTTGTTTTTTTCATATTCTTTTTGAATAATAGGTACAAAAATTGGTTGAAATAGGCTTACGAAAATATTGAAATTTCACTAATTAAGTGATTTTAGTTATGAATGTACTTTTTATGCTTTTTGACCCCTATTTTTGTCAAATGGAATCCACCCTTGAAGCTGTATCTGCCCAAGACATGCTCTCTTTTGAGGCATTTCGGAACTCCGTTATTGCCGACTATAAATTGGCTATAATGAGCCGGGAGGTTAGCTTATTAGGTAGAAGGGAGGTATTAACAGGGAAAGCAAAGTTTGGCATTTTTGGGGATGGAAAAGAAGTAGCTCAAATTGCGCTCGCCAAATTTTTTGAAAAGGGTGATTTTAGAAGTGGTTATTATAGAGACCAAACTTTTATGTTTGCTTTAGAAGTAGCGAATGTCGAAGATTATTTTTCTCAATTATATTCCGACGTTTTAAACGATCCTTTTAGTGGAGGTAAGAATATGAATGCGCATTTTGCAACTGCATTTGTAAATGAAAAAGGACAATGGAATGATTTAGTAAATCAATTTAATATTTCGGCCGACATCGCACCCACTGCTGGACAAATGATGCGTGGTTTGGGCTTAGCATTTGCTTCTAATTGTTTTAGAAATGCAAAAAATAAAGATTCCTTTTCACATTTGAGTAATAATGGTAATGAGGTTTGCTTTTGTACCATTGGCGATGCGAGTACTTCGGAAGGTCATTTTTGGGAAGCCATTAATGCGGCAGGTGTATTGCAAGTTCCCATGGCTGTTTTTGTGTATGATGACGGATACGGAATTTCTGTACCCACCGATTTGCAAACTACCAAAGGGTCTATCTCTGCTGTTTTAAGAGGCTTCGAAAAAGAGAAAAATACGAATGGCATAAAAATATATACCGTGAAGGGTTGGGACTATGCTGCTTTGTGTGAAACATTTGAAGAAGGTATAAGATATACTAGAGATACACATACTCCTGTTGTATTTCATGTACAAGAATTAACACAACCTCAAGGACACTCAACAAGTGGCAGTCATGAAAGATATAAACCTGCAGAACGTTTAGAGTGGGAGAGAGATTGGGATTGTAATAAAAAAATGAGAGAATGGCTTATTGTAAATGAATTGTCTACCGATGAGATATTGCAAGAAGTTGAAGCTGAAGTAAAAAAAATGGTGCGTGCTCAAAAACTGGCTGCTTGGGAAAAGTATTTAGCACCTATTAAAGAAAAAATAACAGAAGTAGTTGCATTAGTACATCAAGGTTTACCAGAAACCGATTTGCAAATAGCCAATATCTTATTGCAAGAATTGGTACAAAGTAGAGAGCCTTTAAAAAGAGATATTTTCAGAACCATCAATTTGGTACTTGAAAAAATGCCACAACATCCTAATGGAATAGCTATAAAATCTTTTTTAGCAAAATATCATCAACAAGAAGCCCCTTTTTATAGCAAAAATTTATACAACGAAGGTCCCAAAAGTGCTTTGAATGTTTCAGTCGTGGAACCTGAATATGCACAAGATGCAGCTACGATGAATGGATATGAAGTATTGAATCATTATTTTGATCAATTGTTTTCAGAGAACCCAGCAGTATATGCTTTTGGAGAAGATTTAGGAAATATAGGCGACGTGAACCAAGGTTTTGCAGGCCTTCAGCATAAACATGGAGCGGATCGAATTTTTGATACAGGCATTAGAGAACAATCTATCATGGGTCAAGCACATGGAATGGCTTTGCGTGGATTAAGACCAATCGCAGAAATTCAATACTTAGATTATTTATTGTATGGCTTACAAACATTGAGTGATGATATTGCTACTATTCATTACCGTTCAAATGGTTTACAAAGCAGCCCTGTTATTATTAGAACTAGAGGTCACCGTTTAGAAGGCATTTTTCATAGCGGCTCACCAATGGGTGTAATAGTGAATGCCTTAAGAGGCATGTTTGTTTGTGTGCCAAGAAATATGGTTCAAGCAGTAGGTATGTATAATACTTTATTGAGAGGAAATGACCCTGCATTATTAATAGAGTGTTTAAATGGCTATCGATTAAAAGAAAAAATGCCTACTAATCTTACTGCATTTACCGTACCATTGGGTAAGCCAGAAATTTTAAAAGAGGGGAATGATGTTACCATTGTTTCTTATGGTTCTACTTTAAGAATAGTAGATGATGCGGCCAGTAGATTATTAGCAATGGGCATCGATTGTGAAATTATAGATGTGCAAACCTTACTTCCATTTGATATTAATCATATGATAGTAGCTTCGCTTAAGAAAACCAATCGAATTTTATTTGTAGATGAAGATGTTCCTGGTGGTGCCAGTGCTTATATGTATCAACAAGTGATTGAAATGCAAGGGGGCTATCGCTGGTTGGATGTAGCTGCGCGTACTTTAAGTGCTAAAGCACATCGTCCTGCTTTTGGTAGCGACGGCGACTATTTCTCCAAGCCTAATACGGAGGAAATTATTAATGTAATTAGTGAGATGATGGCAGAGTAATGTTTATCCCATATTGTGAAATACTTTGTTCACATCTTCGTCCTCTTCTAATCTTTCTATTAATTTACTAATATCTTCTGCTTGCTCATCTGATACCGGAACAGTTGTTGTAGGTATCCATTCTAGCTGTGCGCTAATGGGATGAATATTTTTATCTTCTAAAGCTTTTTGTAAATTTCCAAAATCAGTGAAGGCGCAACGTAACACTATAATAGGATTTTCGTTCTCATCATTACTTTCTCCTAATTCATCTAATCCATGGTCTATCAATTCTAATTCCAAATCGTCCATGTTTAATCCCTCTGGTTTTAAATTAAAGACACCCATTTTCTTAAACTGAAAACTAACACTTCCGCTATTGCCTAATGTGCCATGTCCTTTGTTAAAATGACTTTTTACATTGGCAACTGTTCTTACATGATTGTCAGTAGCAGTCTCAACTAATAATGCAACTCCATGTGGCGCATAGCCTTCGTATAATATTTCTTCATAGTTACTCGTGTCTTTACCCATGGCTCTTTTAATGGCCGCTTCCACACGATCTTTTGGCATGCCTACACTTCTTGCATTCTGGTAACATCTTCTTAAGGCAGGGTTGTCATCTGGATTAGGGCCACTTGCTTTTACTGCAATTACAATTTCTTTACCGATACGGGTAAATTGTTTTGCCATACGATCAAATCTTTTGAACATTGTGGCTTTTCGAACTTCAAATATCCTTCCCATAGTTGTAGGTGTTAAGAGTTGCAAAAATAAGAAAAAAAAAGTCCCCCCGAGTGTTCGAGGAGACTTTTCAAATGTATGATTTAATAGAATTAACTATTTAGTTTGCTATGTTTACGACCATAAAGGAAATAAACTACCAAGCCTAAGGCCATCCAAGCAAAAGCTACTTTTAGTGTTTGTGCATCTAAGGCAAATATCATTGCTAAGCAGATGACAGCTCCTAAAATAGGCACTAATGGTACTAATGGAGTTTTAAATGGTCTTTCCATATCTGGTGATTTTCTACGTAAAATCCAAATACCAGCACTTACTAGTACGAAGGCGAATAAAGTACCAAATGAGGTTAAATCACCTGCCACATTACCAGGCACAAAAGCAGCAAATGCTCCTACAAAAACAAATAAAATCCAGTTCGATTTGTAAGGAGTTCTAAACTTAGGATGTAATTCAGAGAATACTTTTGGTAATAATCCGTCATTAGCCATAGAGTAGAATACACGTGATTGACCCATTAACATGACTAATATAACAGAACTAAATCCTGCTAAAATAGCAACCGTTACCGCTGTTGCCAACCAACCATATCCTGTCATATAAGTAGAAATAGCATAGGCTACAGAAGCTTCACGACCTTTTAAAGGATCTACAAAGTCTTTCCAATTAGCAACACCAGTTAATACGTGTCCAAATAATATATATAAAATAGTACACACTACTAATGAACCTAAAATACCAATAGGCATATCTCTTTTAGGATTTTTCGCTTCCTGTGCTGCAGTAGATACGGCATCAAAACCAATAAAGGCAAAGAATACAATGGCTGCACCACCTAATACACCACCCCAGCCATGCTTAAAGGCGCCAGAGTAGTCGGCAATAACTTTACCAGAGGCATCTATTAATGGTGGTTGATTTGCAGGTATTAAATAAGGCGTATGATTTTCGGGGCGTATAAACTGCCAACCTAAAATAATAAATAAAATTACAATGGCTACTTTAATAAATACAATTACAGCATTTACAATAGCAGATTCTTGTGTTCCCTTAATTAGTAATAAAGTCAATAATAATAATATCACTAAAGCGGGTGCATTCATGATACCGTGATGTAATACACCTGCGGTATCGGTTATGCTTTCGAGCGGGGAGTGGCTCCATTCATAAGGAATAGCTCCTCCCAGCAGCTTGTTCAAATATTCACTCCATGCAATAGAAACTGTTGCAGCACCTAAGGCATATTCCATAATTAAAGCCCATCCAATAATCCATGCTACCGTTTCTCCCATTGTTACATAAGAGTAGGCATAAGCACTTCCTGAAATAGGAATCATGGCTGCAAATTCTGCGTAGCATAAGCCTGCAAAAGCGCAACCCACTGCTGCGACAATAAAAGACAATGTTACAGCAGGTCCAGCGGCTTGTCCAGCGGCTGCAGCAGTTCTAACAAAAAGTCCTGCACCTATAATAGCTCCAACGCCTAATGCAACTAAGTTGCCGGCACCTAAAGTACGTTTTAAGCCCTTGCCACCATCTTCGGCTTGAGACAACATGGCTGATAAATCTTTCTTTCTAAATAAACTCATAATTAATTGGTTTGTTGTGGTATCAATTTATCTTGGAAAATACCACTTTTTTTGCAAAATCGAGCTATAATTCTATGAAAAATGACCCTTTTTTTTGGATATTTTTTTAATACTTAAGTCTTATATTGCAGTAATTACTATTGCATGAAAAAATCTAATAAACTTACTATTTACATTGTAATTGCTATGATAGCAGGTGCTATTTTGGGCTATTATATCCATGAAAATTACAGTGAAGAAACCATTGCTTCTTTTGCTAAGAATAGCAAACTTTTAACGACCATTTTTTTACGCCTAGTGCAAATGATTATTGCGCCATTGGTTTTTAGCACTTTGGTTGTGGGAATTGCTAAACTCGGAGACTTAAAAACAGTAGGTCGTGTGGGAGGAAAGGCGATGCTTTGGTTTATTACAGCTTCTTTGGTGAGCTTGTTAATTGGATTGGTATTAGTAAATATTTTTAAACCAGGGGAGGGGATTGCTTTAAGCAATGCCGATACTAATGGCGCCAAAGATTTAATAGGAAACACAAAAACTTTTAGTTTAATAAATTTCGTGGAACATGTTTTTCCGAAAAGCATGTTTGAGGCCATGTCTAATAATGAAATTTTACAAATAGTTATTTTTAGTATTTTCTTTGGCGTGGCTGCTGCTGCTATTGGAGATGCTGCAAAAGGTTTTATCAAAGTACTTGAAACAGTTTCTCATATTATTTTAAAAATGGTAGGCTATGTGATGAACTTTGCGCCGTTGGGCGTTTTTGGGGCGATAGCTGCTGTTATTGCAAGCAAGGGCTTGGCCATTTTTATTTTTTACGGCAAATATTTAATGTACTTTTTAATGGGTATTGGAGTTTTATGGATCTTCTTATTAGGGGTTGGTTTTATTGTTTTAGGAAAAAGAATTCCTTCTTTGTTAAAACATATTACTACACCTTTAGTCATTGCTTTTAGTACAACCAGTAGCGAAGCGGTTTTTCCAAAATTATCGGAAGAGTTAGTGCGCTTTGGTTGCAAAGACAAAATTGTTTCTTTTATTCTTCCACTAGGGTATTCTTTTAATTTAGATGGAAGCATGATGTATATGACTTTTGCTAGTATGGCAATAGCACAGGCTTATGGTGTTCATATTGACATAGGCACTCAGCTTACCATGTTAGTTGTACTCATGCTAACAAGTAAAGGCATCGCAGGGGTTCCTCGTGCTTCATTAATTGTTGTAACTGCCACTTGCGCCATGTTTAATATTCCGCCAGAAGGGATTGCTTTAATTTTACCTATTGACCATTTTTGCGATATGTTTAGATCTACTACCAATGTGCTAGGGAATAGTTTAGCTACTACGGTAGTTAGTAAATGGGAGGGATCTCTTGAAAATCCGGCGCAAGCTTAAAATATTATATTGATGATCACATTATTGGATGCATTTCATTGGAGTCAGTTATTACAACCTCAATATTATATTGAAAATGGCGGCTTGTGGCTTTTGCTATTTGTAGTGTTCGCAGAAACTGGTTTATTTTTTGGCTTTTTCTTGCCTGGAGATAGCTTGCTTTTTGTAGCAGGTATTTATAGTGCTCCATTGGCGGCACAAATATTTGCAAGTAATAACGAATGGATTAATTTATTCATTTTATTCTCGGTCATATCGGTTGTAGGTATTATAGGTAATTATGTTGGCTATAGTATTGGAAATAAGGTGGGTCCTGCTATGTATGACTGGAAAGACAATATACTTTTCAAGAAAAAATATTTACTGCAAGCAAATGACTTTTATGCCAAACATGGAGGACGTGCTATTGTAATTGCAAGATTTATTCCTATAGTACGCACTTTTGCCCCCATTGTAGCAGGCATAGTAAAAATGGATAAAAATAAATTTAATTATTTTAACATCATTGGCTGCGTGGCTTGGGTGGCTAGTATGTTATGTGCAGGACATTTTTTACAATCATGGATTTTGAATAATTTCCAATTCGACTTAAAAAAACATTTAGAAGTAATTGTGTTAGGTATTGTCTTAGTTACTACAGCACCAGTAATTTTTCAAGTAATAAAACATAGAACTAAAAAATAAAGCAACCTTATTTAAATTAATCAATTTATTAAAAGCGTATGACCTCAAATAAACAAATAGGATTATTGTCACTGCCCGTTTTTGTGGCAGCTTTAGGATATTTTGTAGACGTTTACGATTTGCTTTTGTTTACCATTGTAAGACAACCTAGTGTGATGAGTTTGGGCGCTACTGCAGAAACCATTATTGTAGATAGTGCGCATATTATTAATTGGCAAATGTCTGGTTTGTTAATAGGCGGTATTTTGTGGGGTGTTTTAGGTGATAAGAAAGGCAGGCTCAAAGTTTTATTTGGATCAATTGTACTTTATTCGATTGCTAATTTTTTAACATCTTTTGTGCAAACCGTTGACCAATATGCTTATTGCCGTTTTTTGGGTGGCATAGGATTGGCTGGAGAACTAGGCGCTGGCATTACATTGGTTTCTGAGATGTTGCCCAAAAACAAAAGAGGTATTGGAACTTCTATGGTAGCAGGCATTGGTTTATTTGGTGCGGTATTTGCCTATTTTACTTTTAAAGTAACTTCTGATTGGAGATTGTGTTATCAAATAGGGGGTGTTTTAGGCTTCCTACTTTTAATATTACGTGTTAAGGTTGCGGAGTCGTTTATGTTTGAGTCGGCTAAGTTGGCAAATATTTCTAAAGGCAATTTTTTATTATTTTTTAGTTCGTATGCGCGGTTTTCTAAATACATCAAAGCCATCTTAATTGGATTGCCTACTTGGTTTGTGATTGGCGTAATGATTAATTACAGTAACAAATTTGCTACTACTTTATATGGCGTGAATTTAATTGATTCTGGAAAATCCGTAATGTTTGCTTATATAGGTATTGCAACAGGTGATTTACTGATAGGGTATGTGAGTCAATATTTCCAAAGCAGAAAAAAGGCATTGCTCTTATTTTATACCTTTAGTGTGTTAGGCATGGTTTTATTTTTTAGCAGTTACAATAATAATGACGACAGAATGTATGCCATATGTGCCTTTTTAGGATTTAGTACTGGCTACTGGGCTATCTTCAATCAAATGGCTGCCGAGCAGTTTGGTACAAATTTGAGGGCCACTGCAGCTACTACTATCCCCAATATGGTGAGAGGTGCCTTACCCTTAATTAATTTTTTATTCTTAGATATTTTACAAAAGAAATTTGGTTGGAACATTGTTCAAAGTGGCATTTTTACAGGAGCTACTGTAATGTTAATTACACTTATTGCTTTTGTATTTACAGAAGAAACCTATCATAAAGATTTAGATTATCTAGAGCATGATAATCCACTTCCTTAGTTATAAAATATATGCGTTTATTATTTATACGTTTTTCATCTATTGGTGATATTGTATTAACCTCCTCAGCTGTTCGCTGTGCCAAAAAACAAATACCTGGCGTTGAAATACATTTTTTAACAAAGGAGTCTATGAAAGATTTGGTTACCAACAATCCTTTCATAGATCATTGTCATTTTTTAGGCAATGATATGCAGGATACTATTGAAGCTTTAAAAAATATACAATTCGACTACATTATTGATTTACATCATAATATTAGAACTTGGAAAATAAAAAAGGCATTAGGGGTTCCTTCTTTTTCTTATCACAAACTAAGTATACAAAAATGGATTTTAGCAAAATTGCATTTTAATTTTTTACCCAAGTCGCATGTGTGCGATAGGTATATAGATACACTTGCATATTTTAAAGTGATCAATGATGGCCAGGGGTTAGATTATTTTTTTCCTAAAGACTATACATTTAAAGCTTCTAATTTGCCTACAAGTCATCAAGCAGGATTTGTGGCTTTTGTAATAGGGGCTTCTTATTTTAATAAAAAAATGCCTGCCGCTAAATGGATTGAATTAGCGCAACAACTAAAAAGGCCTATTGTCTTAGTGGGAGGCAAAGAAGATGCAACTGTAGCCAATGAAATTACTTTGGCTGCTGCTGAGTTTGTTTACAATGCTTGCGGTAAGTATGATTTAACAGCATCGGCGAGTATTATTCAAATGTCGCAAGTAGTGGTTTCTCATGATACCGGCTTTTTGCATGTAGCGGCTGCTTTTAAAAAACCAACTATTACTATTTGGGGGGCAACTAGTCCCTTACTTCAATTTGAAGCTACTTACCCAAAAGATACAACCACGCCACATTTTAATTCGATGGTACCTCATTTATCCTGCCAACCTTGTACGAAGCAGGGATCCAACCATTGTCCACAAGCACATTTTGCTTGCATGCGTTTGCAAAATATTCCCAGCATTGCTTCAAAAGTAAATGAGTTTAATAGAAATTAAAAAAGCCTTCTAGATTTCTCCAGAAGGCTTTCAATTTATTCCTACATACAGTAGAAGTGCTTATAATGTTTTTAAAACATCATTCATACTTCTTACCGCGTCTGCACTTTTATTAAAAGCAGCTTGTTCATCTGCAGATAAATCCATTGGTATAATTTTCTCCCAGCCATTCTTGCCAATTACAACAGGAACGCCTAAGCAAATATCTTTTTGGCCGTACTCGCCATCTAAGCTTACACAACAAGTAAATAATTTCTTCTCATCTCTTACAATACTCTCAACTAATGCAGCTCCGGCAGCACCTGGTGCATACCAGGCCGAAGTACCTAATAATTTTGTAAGTGTTGCACCACCCACCATTGTATCATTTATAATTTTTTCTTGTTGCGCTGCATCTAAAAATTTAGTTACTGGAATGCTATTCCAAGTTGCATGCTTTATTAAAGGAATCATAGTGGTATCGCCATGTCCACCTATAACAAGTGCGTTTAAATCTGAAGGGCTGCAATTTAATGTTGCACTTAATTGATATTTGAAACGAGCACTATCTAAAGTACCACCCATTCCAATAATTCTATTTTTAGGTAATCCTGTAGATTGCATTGCTAAATAAGTCATCGTATCCATTGGATTACTAATTACTATAATAATAGCATTAGGAGAGAATTTTAAAATATTCTCGCACACACCTTTTACAATACCAGCATTGGTGCCTATCAACTCTTCACGTGTCATACCTGGTTTACGAGGTAAGCCTGAAGTAATAACAACCACATCTGAATTGGCTGTTTTGCTATAATCGTTGGTGCTACCACTAATTTTTGTATCAAATCCTAATAATGCAGTAGTCTGCATCATATCCTGCGCTTTACCTTCTGCAAATCCTTCTTTAATATCTAATAATACTAATTCATTTGCTAATTCTTTACGTGCAATATTATCTGCACAAGTAGCGCCAACTGCACCAGCGCCAACAACAGTAACTTTCATATTATCTAATTTTTATTTATGTATTTCGTTTTTACGGGACAAAGTTAGTTAATTACCTTCTATAATTTTAATCAATTCGAAAACATCTGCACCTTGTTCATATACTTTTAATAAAACACCTTTTTGATACAGGGCTACAAAAGGGGTCATTCTAGGACGGTAGAAAGTAGGGATGGTAAAATTGGGGTCGCGGCCTATAATCACATTGGGTTTGCCCGTTAAATTATATTTTGCAGCAAATTTCTTGATTGATTCCATATCACGATAGCTATCCCATATAAAGAGTACATTTTTTAGCTTATCGGCGTATTTGTTTAAATCCCCTGCCTCTTTTTCACAATGAGGGCAATCGGGGCTAAATATGATTATGCAAGTAAATGGATACTTGGGCATTTGCTTATTGGTGATTTCCTTTCCATCCACAGATGTGATAGAAAAGGGAGGAATTTTATTATCTTTTAAATAAGGGGCACCTGGATCGCCATTAACTTGTGCTTGCACTTGTGTGATGAATAAAAAACTCAGTAAGCTGGTTAAAAGGTATTTCATAGTTGGGTATTTACTTTTTATTTAATAGTTTCTTAGGGTTATTTATTTTTTTGGGAAAGCATACGCATCGATTTTGCATCTTGTAAAAATTCGGATGCAAATATAAAGTTATTGAGCAGCTTGTTTTCACTAAATATGATGTCTTTATTAGAGCCCTCCCATTCCTTTTTTCCTTGATGTAAATAAATGATATGATTTCCTATTTCCATTACACTATTCATGTCATGCGTTACCACAATGGTGGTGATATTAAATTCAACAGTTAATTCATGTATTAATTTATCAATAACCATAGAGGTTTGAGGATCTAGACCAGAATTAGGCTCATCACAAAATAAATACTTTGGTTTCATAACAAGTGCTCTAGCCAATCCCACTCTTTTTTTCATACCTCCACTTAATTCAGCCGGAAACTTACTATTAACACCTTCTAGTTGCACACGTGCTAATATCTCATTTACCTTTACTTTCTTTTCGGCAATGGTTAAGTTTGAAAACATATCTAAGGGAAATTTCACATTGTCTTCTACATTTAATGAATCAAACAATGCGTTTCCTTGAAATAACATACCAAGGTTTTGACGTAATTCTTTTCTTTCCTCTTTATCCATTGTTGA
>Ga0214919_10000465_pt1 | contig 69111 bp, 64 predicted proteins | sample LL1503_MetaG_FD_177994 | JGI IMG/M metagenome (GOLD analysis project Ga0214919, IMG submission 177994) | Freshwater microbial communities from Lake Lanier, Atlanta, Georgia, United States - LL-1503 | ecosystem: Environmental > Aquatic > Freshwater > Lake | place: USA: Georgia | collected... | reverse complement strand
AATTTGTTTTTTCTAAAGCTACAATCTATTCGCCATTGATTAGACAGGTATGGGGTAAGAATCAGAACCGCTTATCAAACAAGTATGAATTCTAATATACTATTTAACATAATGTTAATTATAAGCAGTATAGATAGGTTTAAATGGGGCAAAGTACTGTAAATCAATTGTATTGTGGATAGACCATTATAGAAAGGTCTAGCGCATATATGTAGGCTTGGACGGTATATTTTCATTAATAATTTGTATTTTGTATTCTAAATCTTTTAACAATGTCTAAGCAAGTAAGTCGCAGAAAATTTGTCCAAGATGCTGGATTGACCTCCATGGCCATCGGGCTAACCCCAAAGTTTATTAAGGCACAGTCTAGTGTAAAAAAAGACAAAGTGCGTATAGGAATTATAGGTACAGGATTTCGTGGTCAAAGCCATTTAGAGATGCTTTGCCAACGTAAAGACACCATTATTGTCTCTTTTGCCGATCCTGACCCAAGAATGTTAGCCGATGCTCAAAAGATACTTAAAGAAGCAGGCAGACCAGCTGCTGTAGAGTTTAAAAATGGCAATGAAGACTATAAAAACCTATTGCAAAGACATAATATTGATGCAGTGATCATTGCCACCCCCTGGGAATGGCATATTCCTCAAGCTTTAGAAGCCATTAAAAATGGTATTATTCCAGGTGTAGAGGTTTGTGGAGCGCTTAAGCTATCCGATTGCTGGGATATAGTCAATGCCAGTGAAAAAGCAGGTATTCCAGTAATGTGCCTAGAGAATGTATGTTACCGTAGAGACGTGTTAGCTGTCTATAATATGGTTAAAAAAGGGCTATTTGGTGAATTATTACATTTACAAGGTGGTTATGAGCACGATTTAAGAGGGGTGAAATTCAATAGCCCTAATTCTGCTGATAGTGCTTCTGGTGTTGAGTTTGGCGCAGGTAAAGGCTTTAGCGAGGCGGCTTGGCGTACCAATCACTCCTTATATAGAAACGGAGAATTGTACCCCACCCATGGTTTAGGTCCCATAGCCATGATGGCCGACATCAATAGAGGCAATACATTAACCCGATTATCATCGGTAGCCACCAAGGCAAGAGGTTTACATAAATATATAGTTGAGCACCCTAAAGGTGGTGATAATCACCCTAATGCGAAATTAAAATTCAAGTTAGGAGACGTCGTAACAACCACCTTACAGACAGCAAATGGGGAGACCATGTTACTTACCCATGATACCAATTCACCTCGTCCTTATAATTTAGGGTTCAGGGTGCAAGGGGTTCAGGGTTTATGGCAGGATTTTCATGCTGGAGAATTCTCAGCGGGACATATATATATAGAAGGCGTTTCTCCCAAAGAACACCAATGGGAAAACCCAGAAACCTACTTAAAGAAGCATGATCACCCATTATGGAAGAAATTTGAAGCCGATGCGGTGGGTGCTGGTCACGGAGGTATGGACTTTTTTGTAGACAATGCTTTTGTAGAATGCATCAAAAGAAATGTGCCCTTCCAATTGGATGTCTATGATTTAGCCACTTGGTATGCCATTACGCCGCTTTCTGAAAAATCAATCGCGGAAAAAGGACAGGTTCAAGAAATACCTGATTTCACAAGAGGCAAATGGAAAAACAGAAAGAATGATTTTGCCACCAATGAAGATTATTAATCAATATTATTAAGTAGCAAGCCCTACTCTATTAAAATTAGTTTTATGCAACGACCTGCTTCCCTCCTATCCATTTTAGGCTTTTTTTTATTGTCTTTTTCCGCGCATGCGCAAGTAGATCCTACGATTCAAAAAGCAAAAGAAGAAGTAAAAACTTTATTAAACGCTTCCTATGAACAGGATAAAAAAACCAGCAGACAAATATGGGAATATGCCGAAGTAGGTTTTAAAGAATCTAAAAGTGCTGCTTTACACGTGCAACATTTACAAGAAGCAGGATTTAAAGTCACTAAAGGTGTGGGTGCAATGCCCACTGCTTTTATGGCTTCTTTTGGTACGGGTAAACCTGTTATTGGAATTTTAGCAGAATACGATGCATTGCCAGGGTTGGCACAAGAAGGAGGCAATCCTGAAAAAGTCATCCTCCCTAATAAGATGGCAGGACAAGGTTGTGGACATGATGTATTTGGCACTGCTTCTGTTGCAGCGGGCATCGCATTAAAAAAATTAATTGAAGCTGGTAAAATAAAAGGCACTATTCGCGTGTATGGGAGTCCTGCAGAAGAAGGCGGTGGTGGTAAAGTATATTTAGTAAGATCGGGCGTGATGGATGATGTAGATGTAGCTATTCACTGGCATCCTGGCAATAAAAATGAAGTGACCATGAAAAGTGCCTTGGCTTATAAATCGGCGAAGTTTAGATTTTATGGAATTTCTGCACATGCTGCTGCACAACCTGAACAAGGTCGTTCAGCCTTAGATGCAGTGGAAGCGATGGACAATATGGTCAATATGATGCGTGAACATATTCCACAAGAAACAAGAATACACTATGTCATTACCAATGGTGGTAAGGCGCCCAACGTAGTACCTGATTTTGCCGAAGTTTTTTATTATGTGCGTCATCCTAAAAGAGATAAAGTAGTGGAGATATTTGACCGCGTAGTAAAAGCTGCAGAAGGCGCTGCCCTGGGCACAGGCACTTCTATGAAGTTTGAAGTCATTGATGGAACTCATGATTTATTATTAAATAAGACCTTGGCCGATGTCATGCAAATAAATTTAGAATCTGTTGGGGGTATTCCTTATACAGAAGCTGAAAAAGTATTTGCAAAGACTTTACAAAAAAGTTTTTTGGGTACCATCCCTCCCATTGAAGATGCGCAGAAAGTTTTTCCAATGAAAATTGAATTAACTTCTGGTGGAGGTTCCACCGATGTGGGTGATGTAAGTTATACCATCCCTACTGTGGGTTTAAGCACGGCTACATGGGTACCTGGCACACCTGCGCATAGTTGGCAAGCAGTTTCTTGTGGAACCACTGAAATTGCTGCTAAAGGAATGATTAATGCAGCAAAAGTAATGGTCATGACGGCCATTGATTTGTATTCACAACCTAGCACCATACAAAAAGCAAAAGAAGAATTTCTGAAACAAAAAGGAGATTATCAGTACAAGGCTTTATTGGGAGACCGCCCGCCAGCTTTAAACTATAGAGACAACTAATTTAATTGATTGTACTGCTCCAATAGACGAATTTGATTTAAAGTTCGCACTAAATTTTGTCCATCATATTTTGCACCATAATAGCTATCATTGTTTAAATGGTCTGTAAAAAAACGAAGTGCTTGCATGTAAATCATAAATTGACCTCCATAAAAAAAGTGGTCCAATTCAAAACTGCTTAGTGTTTCTTGCATGTATTGTAGATAGCCTTTTTTTAAAGCAGCCCATTTCAAAGCATCTACAATTACTTTATTTAAATCTTTTTCCTCTTCAGAAACAGCACATAAGCAGGTTCTGCACATGTCCCCCACATCACTTATAAAATAGCCTGCCATCACCGTATCTAAGTCAATCACGCATATGGCTTTTTCTTTACCATTCACTTTATTAAAAAGGACATTACTAATTTTAGTATCATGATGCGTGACTCTTTTTGAAACATCTTTGTGCCTAATAAAATTATTGTAGGTGCTTACATAATGTTTATTGGACGCTAAATATTGAATAGTGTCTTTATTGGCTTCTATTCTTTTGGCATTCCCATTTTGCAATGCGCTACTAAATTGTTGATACCTTAAATTTAAATCATGAAATTGTGGAAGTGTATCTTGTAAGGAAGCAGAATTGAAATTTTTTAAGCCAAAAGTGAATTGAGCAAATTGTTTGGCCGCTTCCTCTACTTGAACTTCATTGTCCAAAACACTCAGTGCATAGCCATCAATTTTATGAAAGGCTCTATAGTAGCTTCCCTCCCATTGCACTAAAGTATCGCCATTCAAAGTGGATACTAAATGGGTAAATAAATAATTGGGCTTGTTAATTTTAAGATAGGAAGAAATAGCATTGATATTGGTATCGATAGCAGCAGGGTTTTTAAATACCTTATGGTTGATAGCTTGTAAAATATAGGCGCCAGTGTTGGTTTGAATAGAATAAGTGCTATTGATTAGACCTTGATGTATTGGTTCATAACTACTTACCTGCCAACCATATAAATTGAAAATTTCTTGCATAAAATATAATACTTAAAAGTACTAAAAATATGCGCATAGTTCGTATCTTGAAATCTATAAAATGAAAATAGTTATGAGCATGGATAGAAGAAAATTTTTGAATTTAAGCAGTTTAGGAATTTCTAGTTTTACCATCACTGGTTTTTTACCTAAATCAGTACAAGATATCAGTGGCGGTTCAAATGTGATTAGCAATATGAATGCAGTGGTCAGTCCAGTAGTGGTGGCTACATGGGATGCAGGCTTGGCTGCTAATTTAGCAGCATGGAAGATACTTGGTAATGGAGGAAAAGCATTGGATGCAGTAGAAAATGGCGTTAAAGTAACTGAAGATGAAATTAATTGTTGTGTGGGTTTGAGTGGCAACCCTGATAGAGATGGTCATGTAACCTTGGATGCTTCCATCATGGACCATGAATTTAATTGCGGTAGTGTAGCTTTTTTAGAACGCATCAAACATCCTATTTCAGTAGCTCGAAGGGTAATGGAAAAAACACCCCATGTGATGTTAGTTGGTGAAGGTGCTCAACAATTTGCAGTATCGGAAGGTTTTACCTTAGAACCAGCTACACTATCTGAGGACGCAAAAAAATCTTATGAAGGGTGGTTAAAAAAATCGGAGTACAAACCAGTTATTAATATTGAAAGAAAACAAGCGACAAGCCAATTAGATCCTTCACTGATGGCACCACATAAACTAAGCAATGGGGATTGGAACCATGATACCATTGGGATGATTGCCTTAGATAGTTTTGGAAATTTAAGTGGTAGTTGTACCACCAGTGGTGCAGGTTTTAAAATGAGAGGCCGTGTAGGCGACTCCCCTGTGATTGGCGCTGGCTTGTATGTAGACAATGAAGTGGGTGCTGTAGTAGCCACTGGCCAAGGAGAAGATGTCATTCGAGTGGCTGGGGCGAGTGCTGTAGTGGAGCAAATGAGACAAGGAAAATCTCCAGCAGAAGCTTGTAGGTTTGTCATTGAAAGAATTAGAAAAATCAAAAAAGAAAAAGCCAAAGACATTCAAGTATGTTTTATTGCCATGAATAAAAAAGGAGAAGCAGGTGCTTATGCTTTGCATAAAGGATTTAATTATGCAGTGCATACCAAGGATGGGAATAAATTATTTGAATCTTCTTCATTAGATTAAACATATGTCTACAACAATTGAAATAGCAGTATTTTCGGTAGAAGCCGCTATAGAGGCCATTAAAGCGGGTGCCCATAGAATTGAATTTTGTGAAAACCCTCAAGAAGGTGGCACTACGCCTTCTTTTGGTAGTTTATCAACGCTTATATCCTTAACCTCAAAACCAGTCTTTCCCATCATCAGACCTAGAGGAGGCGATTTTTTATATACGGAGAACGAATTTAATTCGATGCGATCGGATATACTCATGGCCAGAAAATTAAACTATCCTGGCATTGTCCTCGGATTATTAAATGCAGATGGAACCATTGATACAGCCCGCACAAAAAGATTAGTAGATCTTGCAAGCCCAATGGAAGTCACTTTTCATAGGGCATTTGATAGATGCAAAGATCCATTCAAAGCACTAGAAGATATCATTGCAACAGGTTGCAAAAGAATTCTAACCAGTGGTCAAGTTCCAAATGCGGGAGATGCCTTACCCCTATTGAAAAAATTAGTAGAACAAGCCGGTGATAGAATTATTATTATGCCAGGATCTGGTGTGCGTTCCCATAATATCATAGAAATCATACAGGCCACAGGAGCCAAAGAAATACATAGCAGTGCAAGAAAAATGCAAGCAAGTCAAATGCTTTATTCAAAAGATTCCATGCAAGAAAATTTACAAGCTACAGGAGTAGCTACAGAAGAGATCAAAAAAATGTTGATAGCCTTGTAATTTTTTCGCTATTAATACAACATACGCACTCTAATCGTGTGTTTTACTTCTTTCAATAAAGCAATGGCTGTTTTAGACAATTTAGAATCAACATCCAAAACTACATAGCCAATCTCATCATTGGTTTTTAAGTACTGTCCAACTATGTTTATTTTATTTTTAGACATCACGGTATTAATGGCACTCAATACACCTGGTACATTGTTGTGTATATGTAAGATTCGGTGCGCATTTTCAACAGGTGGCAGGCTGATGCTAGGGATGGTATGAGAACCATAAGAAACGCCACGTTCTAAATATTGATATAATTTTATACTCACATCTTCTCCAATATTTTCTTGTGCTTCTTCGGTAGAACCGCCAATATGTGGCGTAAGAATCACGTTGGCTAAGCCTTGTAGCGGTGTAGTGAAAGCATCACCATTTTTTTCAGGCTCAATAGGAAATACATCAATGGCTGCACCAGACACTTGTTTGTCTTTGATGGCTTGGCTTAAGGCATCTAAATCCACTACTTCTCCACGTGCATAATTGATTAAGATGGCCCCTTGCTTAAATTGCTTGATGACTGGTTTACTGATTAAATTTTTTGTTTGATTGGTCTCAGGCACATGTAAAGAAATAATATCTGAACTACTTACTAAATCTTTGATTGATTTTACTGCCACTGCATTGCCCAATGGCAATTTAGTTTCAATGTCATAAAATTTTACTTTCATCCCCATGGCTTCTGCCATTACACTTAATTGAGTACCAATATTACCGTAACCAATAATGCCAATAGTTTTGCCTCTTAATTCAAAACTGCCTTTGGCTTCTTTGTTCCAAATGCCGTTGTGGGCAGCTATATTTTTATCAGTAATTCTTCGGATGAGCATGATGGCTGCTCCAATGACTAGTTCAGCCACAGATCTGGTATTGCTGTAGGGGGCATTAAATAAAGCCACGCCTTTTTGTTTGCAAGCTTTTGTATCCACTTGATTGATGCCAATACAAAAACAACCAATGGCTTGTAATTTTTTTGCATTGTCTAAAACCTTTTTTGAAATAAATGTTTTAGATCGGATGCCAAGAATATGAACGTCTTTAATGACTTTGATTAATTCATCCTCACTTAAAGCGCCAGCTATCTTTTTAACATCGGTATACCCTTGATCCTTGAAATATTGCACCGCTTTATCGCTGATGTTCTCAAGAAATAAAACCTTGATTTTGTCTTTTGGGTAACTGGTGGTATCTAAATTGCTCATGGAGCAAAGTTAAAAAAAATTAACTGTTTGCTATTCATTAACAATAAATTAAGTGATAATAACGTTATTTTGTAACTATCGGTTTCCATTGGACTCCCTATAAAAACTAACAGATGATCGTACGATTGGTCTTTTTCATTGCCTTCTTTTTTTTAACAAGCGCTTGTGGTACAAGTCAAGGGCCAAACTATTTAGAAAACCCCAATTTTACCGCCCTCAAATTAAGTGCTACCGAAAAAGAAAGATTGATTGCAGAAGTTAGAGCCAAATATGATATGCTACTAGGCAAGAAGGGATTTAGCGGAGAAATTCTAGTGGCCAAAAATGGGGAAATTCTCTTTGAGGATTACCGTGGTTTTTCCAATTTCGGGAGTAAATCGGTGATGTTGCCTGAGACCCCAATTCATTTAGCTTCTATTTCAAAAACATTTACAGGCATGGCGGCGCTTAAATTATGGGAACAACATAAATTAGATTTAAAAGCCCCTGTTACTAAATATATTTCCAATTTTCCTTATACAGAAGTAACCATCGAACAATTGTTATCACATCGGAGTGGTCTCCCCGACTATACTGTATTTATGGAGTCGCGAAAATACATCTTGACCAAGGTAAAAAATAAAAGAGGCAGATGGGTGAAAAGAATTCAATTGATTAAGTCTGAAAACCCTTTCAAAAAAGGGCTTTACAACAATCAGGACGTTTTAGATTTTATGGTAAGTAAAAGACCAGCGCCCCAAAGCAATCCAGATAGAGTGTTTAAATATTGCAATACCAACTTTGTATTGTTGGCTTTAATTATCGAAAAAATTTCTGGGCAGGATTTTCCTAGTTATATGGCTGAAAATATTTTCAAGCCATTAAAAATGGACAATACCTATATTTTTAGTGCTAAAACCATTGAAAAGTATACCCCCTCTTACAATGCTAGAATGGTAGCTTACCGCATTGAAAAATTTGATTGTATTTATGGCGATAAAAATGTGTACAGTACGGCAAGAGATATGTTTCTCTGGGATAAGGCATTGAACGAGGGTAAATTTTTAGCTCCAGCTACTTTAGAAATGGCTTATCAACCTCAAAGTCCAACCAATAAATACTACCACAATTATGGCTTGGGCTGGCGTATTTTGGCTAAACCTAATGAGGAAAAACTAATTTACCACAATGGATGGTGGCATGGAAATAACACTGTTTTTACCAGATTGATCAATGAATCGGCTACCATCATCATTTTGGGCAATAAATTCAATAAATCCATCTACAAAGGCAAGGAAATTGCCTCCGTTTTCACTGGTAAAGTGGATACCACCTCCTTGGTGGAGTAATGTTGCCTTTTTTTGCACTTTTTTGGCTTTTACCCCCTATTTTTGCAGACCTTAAAAGAATCTAAACAGAAAACAAAAGAATAAGTATTGCTATGAAAGATCTTCTATTTTATGCCGTTCCGGCAATGGGTATTGTGGGTTTATTGTATACACTCTTGAAATTCAATTGGGTATCTAAACAAGATGCAGGTAATGACCGTATGAAAGAAATTAGCACTTACATTGCTGAAGGTGCAATGGCTTTCTTGAAAGCGGAGTGGAAAATCCTAGGCTATTTTGTGGTCATTGTAGCCCTATTATTAGGGTTTATGGCGACTAAAAATGCAGAAAGTCATTGGAGTATTGCTATCTCATTTGTAATTGGTGCTGTATTTAGCGCCACAGCTGGTTATATTGGAATGAAAGTAGCTACTAAAGCCAACGTAAGAACTGCTCAAGCAGCTAAAACAAGTTTAGCGCAAGCATTAAAAGTATCCTTTACTGGCGGATCGGTGATGGGCTTAGGCGTATCAGGATTAGCAGTACTTGGATTAGGTGGTTTGTTTTTAGTATTAAAGCAAATGTTTTATGTAAATGGCGACCCTTCTGAAATGTTAAGAACGATTGAAGTATTAACTGGATTTTCTTTAGGTGCTGAATCGATTGCCTTATTTGCACGTGTAGGCGGTGGTATTTATACCAAGGCTGCCGATGTAGGCGCTGACTTAGTAGGTAAAGTAGAAGCAGGTATTCCAGAAGATGATCCTCGTAACCCTGCAACGATTGCAGATAATGTAGGAGACAATGTAGGTGACGTGGCTGGTATGGGCGCCGATTTATTCGGTTCTTATGTTGCTACAGTATTAGCCACCATGGTATTGGGACAAGAAGTAACTGCAGTAGGTGGTGGAAAATTAGTAGATGCCTTTGGTGGCTTATCTCCTATTTTATTACCAATGATGATTGCAGGTGTAGGAATATTATTATCTATTATCGGTACTTTCTTTGTAAGAATTAGTGAGAATGCGGGTTTAAACACAGCGACTGTTCAAAAGGCTTTGAACATGGGAAACTATGGTTCAATGATTTTAACAGCCATTGCATGTTATTTTTTAGTAGGGAATATTCTTCCTGAAACCATGTCACTTCGTGGTATTGAGTTTACAAGAAATGGTGTCATTGGTGCAATAGCGGTTGGTTTAATCGTAGGTACTTTAATGAGTATCATTACTGAATATTATACAGCCATGGGCAAGCGCCCAGTAATGAGTATTATCAAACAATCAAGCACAGGGCATGCTACCAATATTATTGGTGGTTTAGCGATTGGTATGGAATCTACTTTCATGCCTATTATTGTTTTAGCTGCTGGAATTTTTAGTGCATCTTATTGCGCAGGTTTATATGGTGTAGCCATTGCTGCTGCGGGTATGATGGCTACAACCGCTATGCAATTAGCCATTGATGCATTTGGTCCTATCGCCGATAACGCAGGTGGTATTGCAGAGATGAGTGAATTACCTGCTGAAGTGCGTGAGAAAACAGATATTTTAGATGCGGTGGGAAATACGACTGCTGCCAGCGGTAAAGGTTTTGCGATTGCTTCTGCTGCCTTAACTTCATTGGCATTGTTTGCGGCCTTCGTAGGTGTCGCCATGCCAAACAATCAACATATTGATATTTATAAAGCCGATGTTTTAGCTGCTTTATTTGTAGGTGGAATGATTCCATTTATTTTCTCTTCCTTAGCTATCCGCGCGGTGGGCGAAGCGGCCATGGCCATGGTAGAAGAAGTGCGTCGTCAGTTCCGCACTATTCCAGGCATTATGGAAGGAACGGGTAAACCAGAATATGAAAAATGTGTAGCAATTTCTACAGAAGCATCCCTTAAAAAAATGATGTTGCCTGGTGCCATCACCATCATCTCTCCTATTTTAATTGGATTTACAATGGGTCCTGAAGCCTTAGGTGGTTTCTTAGCAGGAGCTACTGTAAGTGGTGTGTTAATGGGTATATTCCAAAACAATGCAGGTGGTGCTTGGGATAACGCTAAAAAATCTTTTGAAAAAGGTGTGGAGATTAATGGTGAGATGTTCTATAAAAAATCTGAACCACATAAGGCTTCTGTAACTGGAGATACAGTGGGAGATCCTTTTAAAGATACTTCTGGTCCATCCATGAATATCTTAATCAAATTAATGTCCATTGTATCATTAGTTATTGCGCCTACTTTAGCTCAATTGCATCCAATTAAAGCAATGGAGGTTAAATCACAAACTGTTGAGATTTCTGTTATCAATACTGATACTACAGCAGGTGCTAAAGTTATAAACGATGCAGCTCATACGGTGACTATTACGGCGAATACAAAAACATTGTTACAAGCTTTACAAGAAGAAGGTATTGCACCAATTGACAATGTGAAGATTCAAATTAACGATGGTAAAATCACTGTTAATGGAAAAGCATTGACGCCAGAACAAAATACTAGATTTTCCTCTTATTTGAAAAAAGACAACAAGTAAAATTGTTTTTTAATATTTTTAAAAAGTCCGCTTCTATTTTTGAGCGGACTTTTTTATTCTTTTACTTTTTTGTAATTTGATTACGAATAAATTTTTTAAGAAAGCTATCAATTTTTTAATTCGGTATAGAGATGTTTTCCACCAGCACAAAACAAAAAATCTAGAATACTTGCATTATTGATAAAACCTATTTTGTCTTCAAAAACCTGATGGTATTTGGGGGTGATACTAGATTGCTGATAATTCTTAGGAAGACAAGGAGAAAAATATTTTTCCTTTTGGTTGATCTCATTTGCTGCAATATGGCTGATTGAACTTATTTCCCAATTTGCTTTTATCTGCCCATTTAGCCAATGCTGACAAGCCATTAAAAAATCAATTAATTTTTCATGGTCTTGACTATACAAATTGGATAGACTTTGCTCATAATACTCAAAATAAGGAGACCGTTTGTAAGCTGTAATAATGGCTTTAAAATGTTTTGCCTTCCAGGACGTTTCATCATCAATGAAAATATCCCCAAGGGCTGTTTTTTGATCTCGACCTCCGATGATGGGAATGGATAAATTTAATGGGCCTTGCGCAGTAAGAATCACCATTCTATTTTTGAAGCTCATCTTAGTGAAGGGGGCTGTTGCATCATAATTGACCTGTTGATGCTTTAATAGTGTTTTAATAAAGTCAATGGTACCAAAGTATTGTAGATCCGTAAATAGCATGTCTTAACAAATAGTTGTGTAAATATATTTTTTCAAGCACCAAATAACTAATAATTTCAACAAAATTTTCAAATGGGTATCAATAAATATATTTTCAGCTGTTTGCTTTTGTTGACCATGGCTTGTAGTTCGCCCAAGCCCTTTGTTTTTAAAGGCATTAAATCGATCAAAATAGAGAAAGCAAGTTTTGGTAAAAATATTTTTAATGCAGACTTTGAATATCAAAATCCTAATAATTTTAACCTTGTTTTAAAAAATCTAGATTGTGCAGTTTTTATCAATGATGAGTTGTTTACGCAATACAAATTGGATACGATTTACCCTATCCCAGCAAATGCCGATTTTGTCTTGCCTGCCAAAATGCAAGTGGACCTTAGTTTGCTACTAAAAAACAGCGTGGATATTTTATTCAATAAACCAATGAAAATTGGCGTCAAAGGGATGGCTACTATTTCCAAAGGAATGTTTACCAAAACCATTCCTATCTCTTTTGAAACTAGGCAAAAATTAAATTTAAAAGAAGCATTACATCGTTAATAGCCTTGCATTATTGATTCCAAGTACTTGGACTTTCTCTCCATTGCATTAAAGTGGTTTGTGTAGCAGCATCTACCTCCCCTTTTTCTACCGCTAAGTCAATCAAGCTTTCATAGTTGGTTAAAGAATAATAAGGTACGCCCGCAGCTTTGAATGCCTCTTCGGCGATTGCAAATCCATAATTGAATATAGAGACCATTCCCACTACTTCTAATCCTGCATTTCTTAATACATCCACCACTTGTAAACTGCTTTTGCCTGTAGATATTAAATCTTCAATGACTAAAATTTTATTGGTGGTAGCATAAGCTCCTTCTATTTGGTTGCCTAAGCCATGTTCTTTGGGTTTGGGCCTTACATAAATATAAGGCAACTTCAGTTGGTCGGCCGCCATGGCGCCCCAAGGAATACCAGCTGTGGCAACCCCCGCCAACATGTCTGCTCCTTCAAATTTTTCAAATATAACATTGCACATTTCACTTTTGATAAAATCACGCACATAGGGAAAAGACAAAACTTTTCGGTTGTCACAATAAATTGGACTTTTCCACCCACTTGCCCATGTAAATGGATTATTTGGGCTTAATTTTACAGCACCTACTTGAAGTAATTTTTCGGCAACGGCTTTTTGATTGGTCATAAGGATACTTTCTTGCTGCGAATTTAAAGTCAATTTGCTAGATTCACTTCAGGATTTACGAAATACTATACACATTTTTATGCCCAAACAAATAATAGCGGCCGGTGGCCTAGTGACCAACCCTCAGGGTGAAATATTGTGGATTTTCAGAAGAGGATTTTGGGATTTACCTAAGGGTAAATTAGACGAAGGGGAAACCATACAAACTTGTGCCATTAGAGAAGTGCAAGAAGAAACAGGCATTCACCATATCAAATTACATGATTTATTAAAATTTACTAACCATACCTATTTTGATAAATATTTACAAGAGGAAGTGGTTAAGCGAACTTATTGGTTTCATATGACTATTGCAGATATGCAAGATGGGACGCCTCAAACTTCGGAAGATATTGAAAAAATTCAGTGGCATTCCTTAGCCACTGCTAAAGATTGTTTAGAACAAACCTATCCAACGATAATAGAAGTAATAGAAGCGTATCGTTTGAAAATAAATCTGTAGAACTTAATCAAGTAAATCGATTATTTATTCAAGCTGTGAATCACCACTTCTGGTAAGAAAGGAGAAGCGTCTCCCCCGTTTCTAATGATGTCTCTGACAATGGTAGAAGCAACGGAAGTATATTTAGGTTCCCCTGTTAAAAAGATGGTTTCAATATGCCTGTCCATTGTACGATTGGCATCCGCAATAGTTTTCTCATATTCAAAATCGCTTACATAGCGAATACCTCTTAAAATAAATCTAGCCCCAATTGATTGACAAAACTTAACGGTTAATCCATCGTAAATGGCTACTTCTACTTGCGGTTGATCTTTATAGATTTGATCAAACCATTGTTTTCTTTGATCTGCAGTAAACATAGGATCCTTGGAAGCATTGATACCAATGCCCACCACCACTTTATCAAACAAGGGTAAGGACCTGTTAATAATATCAATATGCCCTAAAGTAACAGGGTCAAAAGTTCCAGGAAATAAGCAGATTCTTTGCATGGATTAAAATTAAGAAAATTGTTAGAACAATTGTAATTAAGCAGGATTAGATCTTCCAGTAAGTAGGTACAAACAGGCCATTCTTACAGCCACCCCATTTTCTACCTGGTCTAAAATGATGGAATGAGGGCTATTGGCCACATCGCTGTCCATTTCCACTCCACGATTGATTGGGCCGGGATGCATGATCAGAATTTCTTTATTGAGCTTATTAAGCCTATTCATGGTGATGCCGTAGGCTAAGTTGTATTCTCTCAAAGAGGAAAATAAGGGCTGGTTTTGCCTTTCTAATTGAATTCTAAGCACATTGGCTACATCGCACCAAGCTAAGGCTTTGTCTATATTGTATTCTACCCTAATATCCATGGCTTCTGCTAAGAATGTTGGAATAAGGGTGGGTGGTCCAGAAACCATCACTTCTGCGCCCATTTTCTTTAATAAGTAAATATTACTCAAAGCCACCCTGCTATGCATGATGTCTCCGATGATGGCCACTTTCAAGCCGGCCAATTTTCCCATTTTTTCTTGCATTGAAAATGCATCCAATAAGGCCTGTGTGGGGTGTTCATTGATGCCATCCCCTGCATTGATGATGGCTGCATCAATATGTTTGGCTAAATAGTGCGGTGCTCCTGATGCGCTATGGCGCATGACCACCATATCCACTTTCATGCTTAGTATATTATTGACCGTATCTAGTAAGGTTTCGCCTTTGGCGGCAGAAGAATTGGAGACGGTAAAATTAACTACATCAGCCGATAAACGTTTTTCGGCTAGTTCGAAGGAAATTCTGGTTCGAGTAGAATTTTCGTAAAAAAGGTTCACAATGGTAACGTCTCTTAAAGTGGGAACTTTTTTAACGGGTCTTTGTAAAACTTCTTTGAATTGAGTAGCTGTAGATAAAATAAGTTGGATATCCTCGGTTTGGAGGTCCTTGATACCAAGAAGATGTTTGGTAGTTAGTGCCATTAAAAAACAAAATTAGTACAATTTTTTCTAATCAACCAATAAAATAACGTCATCCACCCCATCATTCTCCTTCCATCTAACTTTTACTTTATAGGGGGTGATATCGACCATTTCTTTGCCAGTAAAATCGGGCTGTATGGGTAATTCTCTACTGGGCTTGCGATCTACCAGTACACATAAGCTTACTTTAGCGGGTCTGCCAAAAGAAAGTAAGGCATCTAGGGCCGCTCTAATGGTTCTGCCGGTAAATAGTACATCATCTATTAAAATGACCGTTTTACCCTCTATGCTAAATGGCAAATCGGTGTCTTTGGCTAAGTGTAAATCTCTTCTAATATCGTCTCTGTAAAAAGTGATGTCTAATTTACCGTATTGAACTTGATCTGCAGGTAATTCATTATGCAGTGCTGCTACTATGCGGTCGCTTAAATAGACGCCCCTTGGTTGTAGGCCAACAATCACCGCATTGGTTAAACCAGGATAAGTTTCTAAAATTTGATGTGCCAGCCTTTTTACGATGCTGGGTAGTTGTTGTTCACTGATAAGGGTCATTCCTTAAAATTTTAATAAAATTACGTCCTTTTCTTGAATTATATATAGGCGTTAAACCATTCCCTTTGTATTTTGCACTCATGGTGGGCATCCAACAACTTAAACTGGTCCAATTTAGGAATTATGTTCAAAAGAATTTTGAATTCACCCATCGTATTGTGGGTATTGTAGGCAGCAATGGAACTGGGAAAACCAATCTCTTAGATGCGCTGTATTATCTATCTTTTACCAAAAGCTATTTTAATCGCCCCGATGCTCAAAACGTGCACCATGCGCATGAAGGTTTAAGAATCGAAGGATTGTATAATTTTCATGAACAACCTACTCCCATCACTTGTATCATTAGAGAGAATTTAAAAAAGGAATTTTATTTTGATGAGGAATTGTATACAAGGATGTCACAGCATATTGGTAAAATACCCTGTGTGATGATTGCCCCAGATGATGTGCAAATTATTACTGGATCTAGCGAAGAGCGAAGAAAATTAATGGACAGTTTACTTTGTCAAATTTACCCACCCTATTTAAAGTTTTTAATTCAATACAATAAAATATTATTACAAAGAAATAGCTTGTTAAAAAATGCTGCAGAAACGGGCCAGTTGGATCTAGTTTTGCTAGAAACATTAAATGGACAGTTAATTGAAAATGGGCAGCCCATTTATAGTTACCGAAAAAAATTAATGAATGAATTGTTGCCCTCCATTATAAAATTATACAATCACTTAGCACAAAACAATGATCAAATAGATATTCATTATCAAAGTCAATTGGATCAGGATTCCTTTGAAAATTTATTGAACCAATCCTTGCCCAAAGACAAAGCAGTTTTAAGAACCAGTGCTGGCATACACAAAGATGATTTGGTCATCACTATTCAAGGTCAATCCTTTAAACAAGAAGCTTCGCAAGGGCAAAGAAAAAGTTTATTGTTTGCACTTCGTTTTGCAGAATGGCAGTTCATTAAAAATAGTAAAGGGTTCTCTCCTATTTTGTTGATGGATGATATTTTTGAAAAATTAGATGAGCAAAGAATGATTCAATTATTAGACTGGGTCAGTAACTCCACGGATGGGCAAGTATTTATTACAGATACCCATAAAGATAGGGTGGCTGATTTATTAGGAAAATATTTAAGCGCTTACCAACTCATAGAGTTATAATATATTGTAAATTGTCCCCCTATGGCTACATTTAAAATTGGTGATGCATTAAAGCAGTTTGTACAAGGAAGCAGGTTAAAAAATGGAATTCAATCTGCCCAAATTGAAGCCGTATGGTTAGAAATTATGGGCGTCACCATTTCCAAGTATACCGATAAGATATACATTTTTAATCAAAAGCTTTTTATTGAAACTAGTGTGGGGCCATTGAAAAATGAATTGGGCTTTCAAAAAATACAAATCATTGAAAGAGTCAATGAAAAAATGGGGGCCAATACCATCTCGGAAGTAATTATTAAATAATAGGTTGATACCTATTTGTCTATATAATCGATGTAGCTTTTCTTTTGCATAATAGTGGCGCCATTCATAATAAAAACTGTAGGCCAAACTCTAGCAGCCGTTTTAATCATAGTAATATCTCCAATTAAGATAGATTCTTTAGGTAAACTATTTTTTGAGCCATCTTTATCTGCACTTACGATGTAAACGTTTTTGTACTTCTCATGTAATTTTTTAAGTAAATCTTCCCATGGAACAGCATTTTCAATCTTGCCTGCAAAAACAAGTACATAAGGAGTAGGTATAGAAAAAACAGCTTGGGTACTGTCTTCTCCATTCATGGTATTCAATCCAAATTCTGGGATTGCCGCTACAAGTCCATTGCCTTTGTTCACTACTACTTCTTTTCTATTTTTATAGACAAAGGTGGAATCAAAATTTTCTGGTAAATGATTGGCATCAAAGGAGACCAATTTGCCGTCTTTCTCAAATTCCATTTGTATAGAAACGCTATCTGGAATGGCCCCTACTGGTTTTTTCATCTTTTCAATAATATCATTACCAGTTTTGTAAGGCAAACAATCAACAATAGGCAAATGTGCTAAAACATAGTTTTGTCCAAATCCTACACCAATGATGGAAAGTAGTAGTACAAAAATGCCCAAGGCTTTAGGTATCGTCGTTTTATTTTTTTTCTGATTGAAAAGTAAAATCACAATGGCGATAAACAAAACAATGTCCTTAATAAAGGAAGTTTTTGGGGTGAGTGGAATACAATCACCAAAACAGCCACAGGTTTTAATTTTGCCAGATAAAAAGGCATAACCAGTTAAAAAAGTAAAGAAAACAATCAGGCCCAACAACAACCAAAGGGTTTGTTTGTAGGGGAACTGTATAAGTAAGGCTATACCAGCCACAATTTCAAGGGTATTCATGATTAAGGCCAATGCTAAGGTATAATCGGAAAAAAAATTCATTCCCCATACATCAAAAAATTCTTGCATTTTGTAACTAAGGCCTAAAGGATCATTGGCTTTAATTAAACCAGAGAAGATAAAAAGAAGTCCAACACTCCATCTTAGTATTTTCAAGAAGGTTTGCATAGTTGTATTTTTAATGTTTGCCTTCTGCCATTTGTATCAAAGCAAAAGCGGCATAATTTAATATGTCTACAAAATTAGCATCAATGCCTTCGCTAATTAAAGTCTTGCCATCGTTAGTAATAATTTGTCTTATTCTCAATAGCTTCATTAAAATTAAATCGGCATAACTTTCTTGGCTCATGTCTCTCCATGCTTCACCATAATCATGATTCTTATCTAGCATGGTATTTTTGGCAAAAAGCACATTGGCTTGGTATAAGTCTTGTACTTCTTGTACAGGTAATTCTTCTACTTTAGGATCTCCTAACTTAAGTTGAATTAAACCTATGACTGCATAATTCAAAATACCTTTAAATTCTGATTGTATATCGTCTTCCACTTTTTGACTACCAATGTCTTGAATGGTTCTTATGCGCAAAGCTTTAATGAAAATCTGGTCAACCACAGAGATAATTCTTAATACGCGCCAAGCAGTACCATAATCCTTGGTTTTTTTTATAAATATATCATTGCATGATGCAATGGCTTGATCAAATTGTGTGGAAGTTTGACTCATTAAATTTGGCCTAGTTACTTGGTTAATTAATATCTTTGAACCACTGCAAGATAATCAATAACGTGCTTAAAATAAAACTATGTTTAAAATTCCTGCGAAGGATTTAGTATGGACTATTACTGGTCCTCAGGTAATGGGAATTATCAATTGTACCAGCGATTCTTTTTATGCGGCCAGCCGTCAAGAAAATGCAGAAAAAGTAGTATTAAAAGTTGCCCAATTTATACAAGAAGGAGCTGCGCTAGTGGATATAGGGGCTCAAAGTACAAGGCCTCTGGCTAATCTTGTAGGTGCAGAAAATGAAATGGAGCAACTAATTCCAATTTTAAAAAGCATCAGAAAAACCTACCCTAGTTTATTAATTTCTGTAGATACTTTTTATGCTTCTGTTGCACAAGCTGCCCTTGATGCAGGAGCAAATATCATCAATGACATTAGTGGTGGAAGTTTTGATCCTGAAATTTTGAATGTAGTTGCTTCTTATAAGGCGGGTTATATTGGGATGCATCTTACAGGTGCGCTTAATCATATGCATGAAATTGCGCCCAGAGAAAATTTAATGGATGATTTAGTCGCTTATTTTGAAGAGAAAAAGAAAATACTAGCCAAGGCGGGCATTCATCAATGGGTGATAGATCCTGGGTTTGGCTTTGGAAAAACTGTAGCCGAGAATTTTGAATTAGTACAGAAAATTGAAAAATTAAAACCTTTAGGACTTCCCATTTTATTAGGTGCCTCTCGAAAATCGAGTATCTATAAAACTTTAGGTATTACTGCGGAGGAAGCCTTAAATGGCACCACCATGGTCAATACGGTTGCTTTGATGGGTGGTGTGAATGTACTTAGGGTGCATGATGTAAAAGAGGCCTTAGAATTGTGTAAGCTGCTCCCCTATTTAAATTAGCAGATAAAAAAATCCCCCCAAAGACTCGGAGGGATTGTAAAATATAATTTATTAGTTTATTTTTTTGGAGCAGTAGCTGGTGCAGTTTTTGGTGCAACGCTTACATCTTTAATCTCAATATCAAAGGCTAAATTTTCATAAGCCTTAATACCACCATTCGCTTGAGGGCCATAAGCCAACATCGCTGGGATATACAAACTTCCTTTTCCACCTTTAGCAAAATATTTAAGACCAATGTCCCATCCTGGGATAACAGAACCTGTGCCTACCTTAACATCATAAGGTTTAGCAATAGAATCTTTAGCGCTTAAATTTGAATCAAAAACATCCCCTTTAAATGTGTAGCCTTTGTAAAAAACGCTAGCAATTTTTCCAGAGTCTACTTTATTGGTGGCATCTCCAGCTTCTTTAATAGCAATAAATACGCCTTCTGGAGATTTAATGGCAGTAATTTTATTCTTTTCCAAATAAGCAGCAATTGCAGCTACTTCTTTGTTTTTCTCTGTTTCTTGTTCTTTTTTGTAATCTTCATCTACCAATTTTACATCATTATACACATTGACGATTTCAGCTTTACCTAAAATAACATCGTTGGCTTTGAATACACTATTGATTTGTAAAGCACCCATTTTAACAAGGGTATCTATACTTAAAGAAAATTCAATTTTATCTCCTTTTCTAGTTTTTAAAATAATTTCAGTAAAAGTGTATTTTCCTAAACGTGCTGTATCTATTGGGAAATACACTGGGATGACTCCATATGTAGAACTTAAAATACTGTCTTTAGATTTTAATTTGTACTCGATGTTTATTTTTACGTATTGGCCTTGTACTAACTGTTTTTCATTACCACTTCCGTGTGTAATTTTATAAGGCATACCTGATGGGGCTTTTTCGTATTGATTACAACTTGCAAACAAAACAATAGCAGCCACTAACTTTAACGTTGATTTTATCATTTTTTATAATTGTGTTAATTGTGATTTATAGTTTTCTATTATGGTTTTAAAATCATTGAATGTTTCTTCTACAGTTTTTTTGGAGTTTCCTCCAGCGGCATTGGCATGTCCTCCTCCGTCAAAATGTGTTCTTGCAAATATATTAACATCAAAGTTACCTTTGCTTCTAAAACTCCATTTTCTTTCTTCTTCTCTATCGATCACAATAGCGGCAAATTTAATTCCTTCAATGGACAATAAATAATTAACCAATCCTTCCGTATCCCCTGTTTTTAATTCAAATTTATAAATATCTGTTTTAGGAATGGCCATCACAGCAGTTTTTAAAGCAGGGAAAACATGCATTCTATTTAAAAAAGCATTGCCCATGAATTTCAATCTTCCTTCTGTTGAATTGTCGTAAATATGCTCATGGATGATGGAATGTTGTAATCCAAGTTCTTTCAAATGAGCTACTATTTTGTGCACAGAAGCGGTGGTAGATGGAAACCTAAATGAACCCGTATCGGTCATTAGTCCTGTATATAAACAAGCAGCAATATCTAGATTAAGCAAATTGCTATGTCCTGATTGAACGATAAAATCATAAATCATTTCACAGGTGGAGCTCATTTTTACATTACTTATACCATAGCCAAAGGACGGAATATCAGGCTGTTGATGATGGTCAATGAGTATTTTAATTGCTTTAGCTTCTTTGATGATGGGTTCCAAATGCTTGGTTCTATGTAGAATGTTGAAATCCAAACAGAAAATGTAATCTGCCTGCTGCACAAGCTTGGTGGCTTTTTCTTTATTAGACTCAAAATCGACCACTTCATCAGTGCCTGGCATCCAATCTAAAAAAGCGGCCCAATTGGTGGGAGAAACCACCGTTACTTCATGACCCAAGCCCTTTAAGAAATGAAATAAGGCCAAACTTGACCCCATGGCATCTCCATCTGGTTTCTGGTGCGCCGTAATAACCGCCTTAAAAGGTTGATTAAGAAAGGGGTAAAATAGTTCAATTGCTTGCATAGATTTGCAAATTTAGCACAAATCAGATGTTTTTCATTAAATTTGCGGCTTCAATTACAAACTGATAACATTTATGAGCAATAGAACTTTTACCATGATTAAGCCAGATGCCACTTCAAAAGGTTATACTGGTGCCATTTTAGATCAAATAATTAAAGCTGGATTTACTGTAAAAGCCATGAAATGGACAAAATTGACGGTGGAACAAGCAGGGCAGTTTTATGAGGTACATAAAGAGCGTCCTTTTTATGGTGAATTAGTTGCATTTATGAGTTCTGGCCCTATTGTGGCAGCCATTCTTGAAAAAGAAAATGCAGTGGCAGATTTTAGAAAATTAATTGGGGCGACCAATCCTGCACAAGCAGAAGAAGGTACCATTAGAAAGAATTTTGCAGCTTCTATGGGTGAAAACGCAGTACATGGAAGTGACAGCGATGAGAATGCACAAATAGAAGGTAATTTCTTCTTTGCAGCTACAGAAAGATTTTAATATATAAATCTGCCCTTAAGAAAATTTAAGGGCAGATTTATTTTTTATAATATTTTTTTTACTTAGGCCCTTACTGAAATTTAAGGGCTTATTTATTTCTTACCACCTCTAGAGATAGGCTTACCATATTTTTTTTGCATGATTTCTTTTCGATTCTTGCGCACATTTACTTTGCTATTTTTTGCAGACTTTTCATGAAAGGAAGCACCTACTTCCTCTTTTTTAGGAAGTTTGATTTGAATGATCTTCATGCGCACTTTAGGCTTCTCGTCTTCTGTCAATACATCAGAAATCTCCAAAGTTTCAGGCAATTCCAACATTGGAATAGGTTGTTTCATTAATTCCTCAATGGCTTTTTGTAAAGGCTGTTCTTTAAGTGTGATAAAAGTAATGGCAATTCCTTTTTTATCTGCTCTACCTGTTCTTCCAATTCGGTGAATATAATTTTCAGGCACTTCGGGTGTATCAAAATTAATTACATGGGTTACTTCTGCTACATCAATACCTCTGGCCATTACATCGGTGGCAATAATGTATTTGTATACCCCTGCCTTAAATTGTTTGACCGTATTGAAACGATGATTTTGTTCTTTGTTAGAATGAATTACTCCTACTATTTCAGGAAATTTTGTTTCTAATTGTTCATACAATTGATCGGCTAAAGCCTTGGTGGCAGCGAATATTAAGACCTTGGTCATGGTTTCGTTGGCACTCAATAACAATTCTAATAAATTTACTTTTGTATTAAAATTAGGCACGGAATAAGCAGTTTGAATAATATTTTCCAGTGGCGTTCCTGTAGGCGCTGCTTCTACGCGCACCGGTGCACTAAAATATTCGTTCATCAATTTTTCAACATCTTCGGTGATGGTGGCGGAGAAAAGTAAGTTTTGTCTTTTGGCTGGAAGCAATTCTAAAATATTTGTGATTTGTTTTCTAAAACCTAAGTTTAACATTTCATCCATTTCATCAATGACTAATTTTTTAATCATTTTTGTTTTGAACGCACCATTCATGGCTAGGTCAAATAACCTGCCTGGTGTAGAAACCAAAACGTCCACTCCTTTTTCTAATTCTAATTGTTGGGTATTGATATTTACGCCTCCGTATACACCAACTGTGATCACACTCATGTAAGGGGTTAATTTTTTTGCAGCTTCCACGACTTGTACTACCAATTCTCTGGTAGGCACTAAAATTAATATCTGAGGGTCTTTGCTTTTATCAAATTTCCATTGCCTTAAACAAGGCAATAGATAAGCAAAAGTTTTACCTGTTCCAGTTTGTGCAATGCCACAAACATCCCTACCCGACATCACAATCGGGAAAACACGGTGTTGGATGGTAGTTGGTGTGGTAAAGCCTAATTCCTCCACTGCTCGTAGTAAGGGGGTGTTTATATTTAAATCTTGAAAGTTCATAATGTAAAATGTGCTGCAAAGGTAGTTTATTTAAAATGGAGGTAATAAGGATGGCCGTCGCTTTGCTCCGGCATCCTTTTTCCCATTGCAGCAAAAGCATAAAAACAGTATCCAACAAGTGGGATTTTAAGATCCCACTTGTTGGCGTTGAATTGTTTTCATTCGCTCTCCCATTCAAGCGAGCTTGATGGATCGCTTCTTCAAACAATTCAGCCTCAACTTACGTTGAGGCTGCTGTTTTCTTTTTTGGTCGGGTGAACAGGATTTGAACCTGCGACCACACGCCCCCCAGACGTGTACGCTACCGGACTGCGCTACCACCCGATAAGCCAATTTCTTACCTATTTGGCTGATTTTGAACCTAAAAACTAAGGATTTTGGGTGTAAATATAACCCTAAATAGAAAAATCGAGGTATATTGCATCAAAATATTATTGACCTGATGACAATTCTTCTAAGACAAGTCAAAATTGCAGATCCAAGGTCGCCACATAACGGGTTGGTTAGGGACATTTTAATAAAAGACGACAAGATCGATTCCATTTCTGAAAAATTTACTGGTAAAGCTGATCAAATAGTAGAACTTTCTAATGCTATTGTTAGTCCAGGTTTTGTAGATCCTTTTGTACAATTCTGCGATCCAGGAATGGAACATAGGGAAACTTTAGCCACCGGAGCAGCCGCTGCTCAAAACGGAGGCTTCACTACCGTATTTGTCCTTCCCAATACACATCCAGTGGTAGACAATAAATCTCAGGTCACCTACATCAAACAACATAGTCAAGATTTACCCATTCATGTTTTACCTATCGGTGCACTATCTAAAAAAGTAGAAGGCAAAGACTTGGCAGAAATGATTGACATGCATAACAATGGTGCGGTAACATTTAGCGATGGTTTGTATCCAGTACAGTCTACCCTCTTATTTTTAAAAGCACTACAATATGTGAAAGCATTTGATGGTGTAGTGATTCAAATGCCCATTGATAAAAGCTTGGGGAGTTTGGGTTTGATGAATGAAGGAATTTTATCTACTAAATTAGGTTTACCAGGTATACCCGCCATCGCAGAGGAATTAATTATTTCTAGAGATATCGAACTTTTAAAATACACGAATTCTAAATTGCATATCACTGGGGTAAGTACCGCCAAAGGAATGGCGCTTATTACTGCAGCAAAAAAAGAAGGCTTGAATCTTACTTGTAGTGTAACACCTTATCATTTATTTTTTACTGAAGAAGATTTAAAAGACTACGATACTTTGTTAAAAGTTTTCCCTCCACTTCGCACCAAACAAGACCAAAAAGCCTTGTTGGCGGCAGTGGAATCTGGCGTTGTGGATTGCATCAGCTCCCACCATATGCCACAGGATTGGGATGGCAAAACCATCGAATTTGAAAATGCCAAAGCAGGTATCGCTGCCATTGAAACTAGCTTTGCTACCATACATCACCTATTGCCAAAATTATCAGAGCATCGCTTAGCCGAATTGTTTTCTACTAACGCTCGACATATTTTTGGATTAAATACGGCCACCATTGATGCAGGAGCCATTGCAGAACTTACTTTGTTTTGTAAAAAAGAAATTACTAAAATTTCAAAATCAGATTCCAAAAGTAAATCGCCCAATTCCCCTTTTTGGGACATTAGTTTAACAGGTAAAATTTTAGCTACCCTTACTAAAGGGAAAATCAATATTAATCATTAATAACATCAAAATGGAAACTAAAATAACAACGCATATTGTTAAAGGATTAATGTTAAGTGGTGTATCCATCATGTTTAGCATTGTAGTGTATGTATTTAATTTGTATGAAATAACTTGGCTCAATTGGATCAATACAGCTGTTTTAATGGGTGGATTGATTTATGGCAATATTTTATTCGCCAACCAAAGCAATAATAATGTAACTTTTGGTAATTTATTTGCACATGGTTTCAAAACTACTGCTGTGGTTATTGTCATTACTACCATTTATACTTTCATTGCTTTCAAATTATTATTTCCTGATATGATTGATAAAATTCTTGAAATTTCAAGAAAGCAAATGGAGAAAAATCCAAAAATGAATGATGAAATGATTGAGCAAGCAATGACCATGACGAAGAAATTCTTTATGCCCTTTGCAATAGGCGGAACCATTCTTGGTACAGGATTTATGGGTGCCATTGCTTCTTTAATTGGAGCAGGTATAGCTAAGAAAAATCCAGTAGATCCATTCAATACCCCTACTGCCTAATTTATACCTATGCAAATTTCAGTTGTAATACCACTTTTAAACGAAGCCGATTCATTGCCTGAATTAATGCAGTGGATACATCGGGTAATGGACGCCAATCATTTTACCTATGAAGTAATTATGGTAGATGATGGTAGTGACGACAATAGCTGGGAGACCATTACAGGTTTAAGGGTTCAATACCCTGATTTGAAAGGGATTAAATTTCAGCGCAATTATGGAAAGTCCGCTGCATTGAATGAAGGATTTAAATTAGCGCAAGGAGATGTAGTGATAACTATGGATGCCGATTTGCAAGATTCTCCAGATGAAATTCCAGAGTTTTATGAAATGATTACAAAACAAGGATTTCATTTAGTGAGTGGATGGAAGAAAAAAAGATATGATAATACTTTTACTAAAAATATTCCTTCAAAAATATACAATGCAGTAGCTAGAAAAAGTTCAGGCATTGTTTTACACGATTTTAATTGTGGCATTAAAGCTTATCAATTAAAAGTGATTAAAAGCATTGAAGTATTTGGTGAAATGCATCGGTACATCCCTATCCTAGCCAAGTGGGCAGGCTTTAAGAAAATTGGAGAAAAAGTCGTGGTGCATCAAGCTAGAAAATACGGAACGACTAAATTTGGATGGGAAAGATTTGTGAATGGGTTCTTAGATTTAATGACCATTCAATTCTTATCGAAATTTGGGAAAAAACCAATGCAACTTTTTGGCTTGGTGGGCACCTTATTTTTCTTAATAGGTTTTGGGGCTTTTGGTACCATCATTTTTGATAAGTTCATGAATCCTGAATATTCAGTGACCAATAAGCCCGCCTTTTTCATTGCCATTACCACCATGATCATTGGTGTGCAATTATTTTTAGCAGGTTTTATTGCTGAATTGGTCAATAGAAATGCACCAGACAGAAACACTTATTTAGTGTCGGATAAAATTGGCTTCACACATTCATAGCCAACAAGTATTCAATGAAAAAGAAAGTCATTATAATTGGACCGGCTTGGCCCTTGAGAGGTGGCTTAGCAACTTTTGACGAGCGTTTGGCCAAACAATTTTCATTGGAGGGATTTGAGGTGACCATTTATACTTTCAGTTTACAATACCCTAATTTTTTATTTCCAGGAACTACGCAGTTCTCATCGGAACCAGCGCCAGCCAATTTAAATATTAAAGTTTGTATCAATTCCATCAATCCTTTTAATTGGTTCAGAATTGGTAACGAATTAAGAAAATTAAAGCCTGAGTTTATTATAGTTAGGTTCTGGATGCCTTTTTTTGGCCCCTGCTTAGGTGCCATCCTAAGATTAGTTAAAAGAAATAAAATCACGCAAAATATTTGTATTGCAGACAATATAATCCCACATGAAAAAAGATTAGGAGATACGTTACTTACAAAATATTTTATCCAGCCTATCCATAGGTTCATCACCATGAGTGAATTAGTGAATAAAGATTTAGCCTCTTTCACTGATACCCCATCTACCAATTTGGTGCATCCCATTTATGATAATTTTGGAGACATCATATCAAAAGAAGAAGCTAGAAAACATTTACTATTACCTACGAATGACAAAATAATTTTATTTTTTGGCTTTATAAGAAAATACAAAGGATTGGACTTATTGTTAGAGGCTATGAATGATGCAAGAATTAAAGGCGCCCATATCAAATTATTAATTGCTGGTGAATATTATGATGATCCCAATTTTTATAATGAAATCATCCACAAATACCAATTGCAAGAGTCACTTTTTTTAAGAACAAATTTTATCAATGACAGCGAAGTAAAATATTATTTATGTGCTGCAGATTATGTGATTCAGCCTTATAAATCTGCTACCCAAAGTGGAGTAACCCCTTTGGCTTATCATTTTGAAAAACCCATGTTGGTGACCAATATTGGGGGACTACCAAATTTGGTTCCACATTTAGAAGTGGGTGTTGTTGCAGAACCCAATCCTACCGCTATTGCGTCGGGTATTTTGACCTTGTACGAATTAGGCGAAACCCATTTTTTAAAGCATCTTTGTGAAGAAAAAAAGAAGTACAGTTGGGATAAACTCACTGCTGCTATCTTACAAAAAAATTAAGTAGTCAACATGCTGTTTAGAAGTAAAGCCCCTTTAAGAATTGGACTCGCAGGTGGAGGTACAGATGTAAGTCCTTACAGCGATGAATTTGGTGGTGTTATTTTAAATGTGACTTTATCATTGTATGCACATACCACCATTGAATTATTACACGAACCTATCATTATTATAGAATCTATAGATAAAAACGAAACCCAAAGTTTTGAATTAACCTCTAACCTTCCTATTGATGGCCAATTGGATTTGGTGAAAGGAGTATACAACCGAATTCAAAAAGATTATCCCTTTGCTTTAAGAGGATTTAAAATTTCTACCCAGGTAGATGCTCCAGCTGGAAGTGGATTAGGTACTTCTTCTACTTTAGTAGTTTCGATTTTAGGTGCCTTTAAAGAAATGTTGAAGTTTAAATTGAATGAATATGAAATAGCTCATTATGCCTATGAAATAGAAAGAGTGGATTTAGCCTTGGCAGGTGGCAAGCAGGATCAATACGCAGCCACTTTCGGTGGTTTTAATTTTATGGAGTTTTCATCCAACAATAAAGTCATTGTGAATCCACTTCGTATTCGTCAGGATTACATTAATGAATTAGAAAATAACTTGGTTTTATATTTCACTTCTTCTACTAGAGAATCTGCGACCATTATTAAGGAGCAACAGAAAAATGTAATCGAAAAAAATGTCAAAAGCATCGAAGCCATGCATCATTTAAAAGATCAAGCCAAACGAATGAAAGAGGCATTGTTAATGGGAAAGATTGATACCATTGGTGAAATATTGGATTATGGCTTTCAGCAAAAAAAAGACATGGCTTCCAATATTTCTAATGATAGAATTGAAGATATCTATCAACAGGTTAAAAAGGCGGGTGCTACAGGAGGCAAAATTAGTGGTGCTGGCGGTGGTGGTTTTATGATATTTTACTGCCCAAAAAATACCAAATATAAAGTAATAGAGACCTTGGATTCCTTACGTGGAACCATCAAACAATACAGTTTCACAGAGCATGGATTAACCACTTGGACCATTTCAGATTAATCTATTTATCTTTACATAGAAATTAATAAACATGAGCACAAAAATCAATGAAATTATAGCAGCTTCTATCGAAGTAAAAAGTCAAATCATAAAAGATGCGCAATTCACAGCCAATATAGAAAAAGCCATAGAAATAATCACGGAAGCTTTTAAAAAAGGCAATAGTGTTTATTTTGCAGGCAATGGTGGCAGTGCTGCTGATGCGCAACATTTGGCAGCAGAATTTTCTGGCCGTTTTTACAAGGATCGTAAGGCCTTGCCTTCTGAAGCCTTACATTGCAATACTTCCTATTTAACTGCCGTGGCCAATGATTACAGCTATGATGTCATTTATTCAAGACTCATCGAAGGTTTAGCCAAGCCAGGAGATGTATTAGTGGGCATTAGTACCTCAGGCAATTCTGGGAACATTGTGAAAGCTTTTGAAAAATGTAGGGAATTAAAAGTAAGTACCATTGGATTCACAGGAGCCAACGGAGGTAAAATGAAAGAGCTCAGTGACTTACTTTTAAATGTACCCTCTACAGATACCCCAAGAATTCAAGAGTCCCATATTTTGATAGGTCATATCATTTGTGAATTGGTAGAGAAAAACATATTTGGTTAATGGAAGCCATTGTATTAGCTGGCGGATTGGGCACCAGATTAAGATCGGTGGTACCGGATTTGCCCAAATGTATGGCCCCCATCAATGGCATCCCTTTTTTAGCCTATTTAATTGATCATTTAACGGAGCAAGGAGTGACTAATTTTGTTTTTGCTTTAGGGTATAAATCCAATGAATTCTTAGATTTTTTAAATACTAAACTCCCCCAAAATAATTTTAGCATTGTCATTGAAGAAGAACCCTTGGGCACTGGTGGCGCCATTAAATTAGCTATCAGCAAAACAAGTAAAGAAAATATCATTGCATTAAATGGAGATAGCTTGTACAAAGTAAACTTGGCCCAATTGATGCATTTTCATCAAGCCAATAAGTCCAATTGTACCTTGGCTTTGAAACCCATGCAAGCTTTTGAAAGGTATGGTTCGGTAGAAATAAATGAGCTTTCCAATATTGTTTCTTTTAAAGAAAAACAATTCACGGAAAACGGACTCATTAATGGTGGTGTGTATGCCATCCATGTGGCCTCTTTTCTAGCCCTGCCCTTGCCTACTCAATTTTCTTTAGAAAAAGATTATTTAGAAAAATATGCTAAGGAGTTTAAGTTTTATGGGAATGTTCAAGAAGCTTATTTTATTGATATTGGCATACCCGAAGATTATGCTAAAGCACAAATTGAATTTTAAATAAATAACATGTTTGATTTTAAAGATATAGATAATAGTTGGACTTTATTTTTGGATAGAGATGGGGTCATTAATTTTGAACACCGTAATGATTATGTAAAACATTGGGGGGAGTTCAAGTTTTACAATGAAAGTTTAGCAGCCCTCCCCATTTTGGCCAATCAATTTTCTACCATCGTTATTACTACTAATCAAAAAGGGGTAAGCAAGGGTTTGATGTCCGAAGCTGATTTAACCAATATTCATCAAAACATGGTGATGGAAATAAATAAAGTAGGTGGAAGAATTGATCATATATTTTACTGTACGGATTTAGACAACGATTCTTTTGATAGAAAACCACAGCCAGGTATGGCTTTTCAGGCAAAAGAAAAATTTCCAAATATTGATTTTAGTAAGTCCATTATGGTGGGTAATAGAATCAGTGATATGGAATTTGGTAGAAATGCAGGACTACATACTGTTTTTTTAGCCACCACCCATCCTGAAACTTTCTTCCCCGATCCAAGTATTGATTACAGATTCAATCACTTATTGGAATTTGCGGAAGCTTTATAGTACTAGTCTAATTTAAGAACGGCTAAGAAAGCTTCTTGTGGAATTTCCACATTACCTATTTGACGCATTCTCTTCTTACCTTCTTTTTGCTTCTCTAACAATTTACGCTTACGGCTAATATCACCACCATAACATTTAGCAGTTACATCCTTACGCATGGCCGATATATTTTCTCTAGCCACGACTTTAGCCCCAATGGCCGCTTGTATAGCAATTTGGAATTGTTGTTTGGTTAATAGCTCTTTTAATTTTTCACAAAGTCTACGACCAAAATCAGAAGCCTTGCCTCTATGTATTAATGCACTTAAGGCATCTACTTTTTCAGCATTTAATAAAATATCCATTTTCACAATATCGGCGTCTCTAAATCCTATTTGAGAATAGTCAAAAGAAGCATAACCTCTTGTTTGACTCTTTAATTTATCATAAAAGTCAAATACAATTTCCGTCATCGGCATTTCAAAAATTAATTCCACCCTAGTAGGTGTTAAATAACTTTGATTCAATAAAATTCCACGTTTACTTAAACAAAGGGTAATAATATTTCCAATATAGTCTGGGGATGTAATAATTTGCGCGCGAATATAAGGCTCTTCAATATGTTCAATTTTTACAGGATCGGGCATTTCAGAAGGGTTGTTCACGATAATCTTTTCACCTCTAGTTGTATAAGCTATAAAACTTACGTTGGGAACGGTGGTAATTACTGTTTGATTGAACTCTCTTTCTAGTCGTTCTTGGATAATTTCCATATGCAACAGTCCTAAGAACCCGCATCTAAATCCAAAACCTAAGGCTTGAGAAGTTTCTAATTCAAAAGTTAAAGAAGCGTCATTCAATTGTAATTTTTCCATACAATCTCTTAACTCTTCAAACTCATCGGTGTTCACCGGATAAATTCCAGCAAATACCATGGGTTTAACTTCCTCAAAACCATTGATCATTTCTCCTGGGTTATTGGCAAGGGTAATGGTATCTCCTACTTTTACTTCTTTGGCTACTTTAATTCCTGTAATAATATAACCCACATCTCCTGCTCTAACTTCTGCCTTCGGTGTCATGGCTAATTTTAATACACCCACTTCATCTGCATTGTAATCTCTACCGGATGCCACAAAACGAATTTTATCATTCTTCTTTAATACCCCATTCATAATACGGTAGTATACAATAATACCACGGAAACTATTAAAGACACTATCAAAGATTAAGGCTTGTAGTGGTGCTTCTGGGTCACCCACTGGTGCTGGTATACGTTCTGCAATGGCTTGTAAAATTTCTTCAATACCAATGCCTGAACGTCCACTGGCAAGTAAAATATCTTCCTGCTTACAGCCTATTAATTCAATAATTTGATCGGTTACTTCTGGAATTTTGGCACCATCCATATCAATCTTATTAATCACCGGAATAATTTCTAAATTATTTTCCAATGCTAAATATAAATTGCTAATAGTTTGAGCTTGTATACCTTGAGAGGCATCTACCAATAATAAAGCACCTTCACAAGCCGCTAAGGCCCTACTTACTTCATAACTAAAGTCAACGTGACCTGGTGTGTCAATTAAATTATACGTATAAGTAACGCCGTTGTGTACATAGTTAATTTGAATGGCGTGACTCTTAATGGTAATACCTTTCTCACGCTCTAAATCCATATCATCCAAAACCTGATTCATCATTTCACGTTCGGTAATCGTTTTAGTATGTTCCAATAAACGATCCGCCAAGGTACTTTTACCGTGATCAATGTGTGCGATGATACAAAAATTTCTAATATTCTTCATGAAGTTGTAACTAGTCTTTTAATTAAGAGAGCGCGTTTATAATAGCGGTGAATTCAGTAGCAACTAAAGAAGCGCCACCTACTAGTCCGCCATCCACATCTGGTTGAGAGAATATTTCTTTTGCATTGGAAGCTTTTACACTTCCACCATATAATATAGAAATTTCATTGGCTACTGCTTCACCATATTTTGCAGTAAAACAAGATCTTATATAAGCATGTATTTCTTGCGCCTGCGCACTGCTTGCTGTTTTACCTGTTCCAATAGCCCAAATAGGTTCATAGGCGATGACCACTTTTACAATTGCTTCTGCTGATAAATGAAATAATGAATTTTTTAATTGTACTTCTACAAATGCATTTTGTGTTTCCGCCTCTCTAATAGCTAAAGGTTCTCCGCAACAAAATATAGGTGTACTATTAATTGCTAAGATGGAATTTACTTTTTCTGCTAATAAGGCGTCAGATTCTGCAAAATATTCACGACGCTCAGAGTGTCCTACAATAATATGCTTCACGCCTATTGATTGCAACATGGAAGCTGAAACTTCACCAGTATAAGCACCCGATTCTTTTTGATGACAATTTTGAGCAGCTACCAATACATTTGAATTATTGGCAAGCTTTGCTAAAGCCAAAGGAATATAAATGGAAGGAACTGCAAAAACGGCTTCTTGATACGCCCCTAATGTAAGAGCACTAGCAACTAGTTCGTTTAATAAAGTCTCTGCTTGAGCAAGAGATAAATTCATTTTCCAATTGGCTGCGGCTATTTGTTTTCTCATAAAATGGTCAAAAAGGGTTTAAATAATGCTGTTTATTTAGCGCTGCGAAGGTAATCAAAATTTGTGGCCAAAACCTGCTATTTTGCTTCCTGTTTAAGGTTTAGTGGTGATGGGTTTCCTTATATAGATGCTTTAAAACCATTTTCTCCTCCTCTGTAACGGCGAATCCTTTTAGTTTTTTCCAATTGCTTAAATCACTCACTGCTTTTTCATATTGATAGCCTGCTAATATACCCCAGGTGAAATTGGGTAAATTTTTAGGCAAAAGGCCATTGCCAAAAATATTGGCACTCACCCCAATGTAGGAACCTGTATTGATACTTGATTGAATGGCAAAACGACTGTAATCGCCCATTAACATACCCATTTTCTGCCCTACTTCCTCCCATTCTTGTTTGAACTCATTCCACATTTGTACTATGCCTGCGGTGTTTTTAATATTGCTATTGCAGGTACCTGCGCCTATATTACACCAATGTCCAATGATACTGTCCCCTAAATAACCCTCATGTCCTTTATTGGAATAACCCATCAGCACACTGTTTTTGATTTCTCCCCCTGCCAAACAATAAGGCCCAATAGTGGTGGCTCCATAAATACTTGCATTCATTTTTACAACCCCTTTTTGGCCTAGTACAAAGGGCCCTCGAATTGATGTTCCTTCCATCACCATTGATTCTTTTCCAATATAAATTGGCCCTTCACTTGCATTTAAATTAGCACATAAAACAGTGGCCCCAGCTTCTATAAAAATATTTGCTGCATGCACTAGTTTGTTGCTGCTATCAATAGATGCAGAAGACCGAATATTTTTAATCCAAGCAATGTCTCTTTCTATCCATTTGGCATGCAAGGAAAGTAGGTGCATTTGATCTTGCACAAAGCTGACTTCCTTCACGGTGATGGGTGGCAAGCTGGCCAATAAAATATTCTGAAAAGACCGCTCTGTTGATTTTGTTGCTATCCATTTTCCAGATTCGCTCATTAATTTTTCACCCTCATTGAGCTGATTGATTTTTGCAATAATTTCTTCTGTGGGAAGGCATGTTATATTTATAAAAAACAGGGATTCATTGTTCTTTAAAAAATCGCTATCCTCATACAATACTTGTAAATAATTAGCCGTATAAATACCAGTGGAGGTGCCTAGCAATTGTTCCCATCTTTCTTGTAATGTAAATACCCCTATTCTAATACTAGCCAAAGATTGTGTTAGACTAAAAGGATAAAAATTGCCCCTATCAGCGATGTCTACTAGGATGTATTGCATTTTGAAGGATTGTATCGTAAAATTAGACAAAGTTTTATCAAATTCTAGAACTTCCTAACGCGTGTTCATTTTATGCTTATTTTTGGTATCTAATACCTAACACTATGCAATTTGGTACCTTCAACTACCCGAGTCCGATCAATGAGCCTGTATTAAGCTATGCCCCCGGTTCAGCAGAAAAAATAGCCTTAAAAAAAGCCATTGCAGATTTAAAGAATAAATCTTTAGACATTCCCATGGTCATCAATGGTAAGGAAATAAGAACAGGTGTGAAACAAGCCATCCATCCACCGCACGAAATAAAACATACCCTAGGATATTTTCATGTGGGTACAAAAAAAGAAGTCAATTTAGCCATTGCATCTGCCTTGAAAGTGAGAAATACTTGGGCCAATACGAATTGGGAAGCAAGAGCGCATATTTTTTTAAAAGCAGCCGATTTATTGGCTACTAAATATCGTTTTGAAATGAATGCATCCACCATGCTTGGACAAAGTAAAAATGCTTTCCAAGCAGAAATTGATGCGGCTTGTGAATTAATAGATTTTTTAAGATTCAATGTACATTTCTTAAGTGAAATTTATCAACAACAACCAGTCTCTGGGCCGGGCATTCACAACAGAATGGAATACCGCGGTTTGGAAGGATTTGTTTTAGCCATTACTCCATTTAATTTTACAGCCATTGGTGGAAACTTACCAGCCTCTGCAGCTATGTGCGGCAATGTGGTGGTTTGGAAACCAGCCAATACTCAAATTTATTCAGCACAATTGTTTATGCGCATTTTAAAAGAAGCAGGACTTCCTGATGGCGTAATTAATATCGTATATGTAGATGGGCCAACCATTGGGGCTACTTGTTTTGCGCATCCTGATTTTGCGGGTGTACATTTTACAGGAAGTACGGGTGTGTTTAATTATATGTGGAAACAGATTGGAGAAAATATTGCCAACTACAAATCTTACCCAAGGATTGTTGGAGAAACTGGAGGAAAAGATTTTGTGATGGTACATGAATCTGCGGATGTGGATACAGTAGTCACTGCTCTTGCACGTGGTGCATTTGAATACCAGGGACAAAAATGTTCTGCAGCTTCTCGTGCTTATTTACCTTCTAATCTTGCCCCTGCCATCAAAGAAAAATTAGTCAAAGCCATCAAAACAATGAAGATGGGAACGGTTGAAAATTTTTCTAATTTTGTCAATGCCGTGATTGATGAAAAATCTTTTGACAATATTGCCGCATACATTGATCGTGCGAAGAAAGATAAAAAAGCAAAAATTTTAGTGGGGGGCAATTACAATAAAAAACAAGGTTATTTTATTGAACCCACTGTGATTGAAACCACCGATCCAAATTACACAACTATGTGTGAAGAAATATTTGGACCAGTCTTGACTATTTATACCTACCCTGCAGCGGCTTATGAAGCCACTTTAAAAATATTAGACAGTACTTCTAAATATGCACTTACAGGTGCCATCATTGCTCAAGACAGAAAAGCCATTGAATTGGCAACGGTTAAACTAAGACATGCTGCTGGTAATTTTTATATCAACGATAAACCCACTGGTGCAGTAGTAGGTCAGCAACCTTTTGGGGGTGCTAGGGCTTCTGGAACCAATGACAAAGCAGGCAGTATGCTCAATTTATATAGGTGGTTAAGCGCCAGAACGATAAAGGAAACCTTTAATCCACCTACCGACTATCAATACCCATTTTTAAAAGAAGCGTAAAGGACTGTTTTTTGCTCTATTTTATGATAGAAAACAGTATATTTGCTGCTCAAAATTAAAGGACTGTGGCCCAAAAATTTTCTAAAGAAACCTACCTGTATTGGTACGAACTAATGCAGTTAATCCGCCAATTTGAATTAAAATCGGAGGAAATGTATAAAATGGCGGGTAAAATCCGTGGGTTTTACCATGCTTATGTAGGCCAGGAAGCCATTGCTGCAGGATGTATGACAGCAACCAATCAAGAAGACCCATTTATTACCGGCTACCGTGACCATGGTTTGGCTTTATCAAAAGGCGTAAGCCCGAATGCAGGTATGGCTGAATTGTACGGAAAAGCAACCGGTGTTTCAAAGGGAAAAGGTGGCAGTATGCACTTTTTTAGCAAGGAGCATTATTTTTATGGAGGTCATGGCATTGTGGGGGCACAAATTGGTACCGGTGCTGGATTGGCTTTTGCAGAACAATACCGTGGTTCAAAAAATGTAGTGGTTTGTTTTTTTGGAGATGGTGCTGCAAGACAAGGAATGTTGCATGAGGTATTTAACTTAGCCATGCTTTGGAAATTACCGGTAATTTTTGTTTGCGAGAACAACAATTATGCCATGGGAACATCAATAGAAAGAACAAGTAATGTCATTGATATTTATAAATTGGCAGATGGTTATGAAATGCCTGCTGACAAATTAGATGGGATGTCTCCAGAAGCGGTGCATGAAGGTATTGCGCGAGCTGCTAAAAGAGCGCGTGATGGAGAAGGCCCTACCCTAATTGAAATGAAAACTTACAGGTACAAAGGTCACTCAGTATCCGATCCACAGAAATACCGTTCTAAGGATGAAATAGAAGAATACAAAGACCAAGATCCTATTACTAAAGTGTCTAAAACTATTGTAGAAAATAATTATGCAACTGCTGCAGAATTAAAAGCCATTGACGATAAAATTGCTGTGATTATTGAGGCCTCTGTAAAATTTGCTGAAGAAAGTCCTTGGCCAGATGACAGTGAATTATTAAAAGATGTATACATTGATTCATCTTATCCATTTATTGTAGATTAATATTAATATAAAAACATGAGCGAATTACAACACGAGAAACATCCATTTTTAGATTTTGTAAAAAAGAACCAAAAAACACTTACCTATGCCTTGAGCATTCTGGTAATTGTGATTGCTGGTTATTTTGGTTATACCGAATTGTACCAAAATCCTAGAGAAGCAAAAGCTGCTGATGCGATGTATGCGGCTGAAAGATATTTTGCTGTAGATTCTTCTAATTTAGTTTTAAATGGAGATGGATCTAGTAAAGGGGTTTTGTATGTCATTAAACAATTTGGTGGTACAAAAGCAGCCAATTTAGCAAAGTATTATGCAGGTATTAGTTATTATAGATTAAATGAATTCAATAAATCAATCGAAAATTTAAAAGATTTTTCTACTTCTTCTAAACAAGTACAAGCCATCGCTTATGGCACTATTGGGGATGCTTATTCAGAATTAAAGAATAATGAGGAAGCCGTAAACTATTATAAAAAAGCGGGTAGTCATTTCCCAGAAGATGAATCTATTTCTTCTGAATATTTATTTAGAGCTGCTGCCCTATTAGAATCAAATGGCAAAGCCGATGAGGCGATTGCTATTTATAAAGACATTAAATCAAAATACCCTAAATCTGAGAAAGGATTTAGTGCAGATAAATACATTAACAGGTTGAAGGTTCAGCCCTAGGCTGCTCCTAAAACTAGGAAATGGGCATTCTCCACCAAATGTGGAGAATGCCTTTTTAATTTAAGCTATAATTTAGTACACAATTCCTATTTTTGATGATGACCGTTCAGTTATTCGTTCCCTGTTTTATGGATCAATTGTATCCAACAGCCGCCTACAATACCATTAAAGTATTAGAAAAAGCTGGATGCACTGTTAAATACAATGACCAACAAACCTGTTGTGGACAACCCGCATTCAATGCTGGATATTGGAGTGAATCCAAAGATGTTTGCACCAAATTTGTACAAGATTTTTATGGCACCGATTACATTGTCAGTCCAAGTGCAAGTTGCACAGGATTTGTGAGAAATAATTATGGAAAATTATTTGAAAACAATGCTTTCCAAAGCCCTGCTAAAAAAGTGGCTACCCGTATGTTTGAGTTGTCAGAATTTTTAGTGAAAATTTTAAATGTGACAGATTTGGGTGCGCAATTCGAAGGCAAGGCTACCTATCACGATAGTTGCGCTGGTTTAAGAGAATGTACTATTAAACAAGAACCACGCGATTTACTAGCAGCAGTTAAAGGATTGGAATTGATTGAAATGAATGAAACAGAAACCTGTTGTGGTTTTGGTGGAAGTTTTGCTGCAAAATTTGATACCATTAGCGTTTCCATGGCCGATCAAAAAATACAAAATGCACTACAAACTCAAGCAGAGTATTTAATCAGCACCGATTTAAGTTGTTTGATGCATATTGAAGGACGATTGAGATTCAATGGGCAACATTTAAAAATTATGCACTTGGCTGATGTACTTGCAAGTGGTTATTAGTTTTAAATATTTATTTTTAAATACCTACCTATATGGCTTTTTGGTTAATTAAATCAGAACCTTTTAAATATTCTTGGGAACAATTCAATAAGGATAAAAAAACATTTTGGGATGGGGTTAGAAATTATGGAGCACGCAATAATTTAAGATCCATGAAAAAAGGAGACTTAGCTTTTTGGTACCATAGCAATGAAGGCATGGAAATTGTAGGTATTGCTAAGGTGGTTAAAGAATCTTATCAAGACCCTACCACAGAGGAAACCGCTTGGTTGGCGGTGGATTTTGCTCCGCACCAAAAATTAAAATATCCAGTTAAATTATCGGATGTAAAAGCCAATACCAATTTGTCCAATATGGCCTTGGTAAAACTTGGGCGATTATCTGTTCAACCAGTCACCGCTCAAGAATGGAAAGAAGTGATGAAAATGAGCGAGGGCAAATAATTTATTTAAAAAACACATAGCCAATAAGTATGGCTATCACTACTCCTATTATATCTGCAAATATTCCTGCCCATAAAGCGTATCTAATTTTTTTAATGCCTACACTACCAAAGTAAAGGGCAATAATATAAAAAGTGGTATCTGCAGAACCTTGAAAGATGGAAGCTAGTTTGCCTACAAAAGAATCAGGCCCTTGGTTTTGGAATATATCCAACATCATTGCTCTGGACCCACTCCCACTCAATGGTTTCATAATGGCAACTGGTAAAGCGCCAATAAAATCGGTATTCATTCCAGTGAGTTGAATCAAATAAGTAAATCCACTGATGATATAACCCATGGCGCCACTGTCTCTAAATACACGAATGGCCACTAGCATCGCCACCAAATAAGGAATGATTTTTACAATTACTTCAAAACCATTTTTAGCACCTTCAATAAAGGCATCAAAAACAGAAATCTTTTTATAAGCCCCACCTAAAATAATCCCAACAATAATTACCAGGAGTAATCCATTGCCTACTACTTTTGAAAATACTTCTTTATGGGCAGTGGATAAAGTACTTACACCTATCATTACCCCTACTAATAAAACCACTAAACCCAATAACCAACCAATCAATACTTTATCCCATTTTAGTTGCTGATACCAGCCCACCATTAGGATGGAGGCTAGTGTGGTACCAATAGTGGCTAAAACGCAAGGAATAAATATACTGGCAGCATCTTGAGAATTAGCTGCCAATCGATAGGAAATAATGGTCAAAGGTATAATGGTGAGCCCACTGGTATGCAATACCAAAAACATGATCTGTGCATTGGTGGCTTTTTCTTTTTCTGGATTCAAAGTTTGAAGACTTTCCATGGCTTTTAGTCCAAAAGGGGTAGCTGCATTGTCTAAACCTAACATATTGGCGCTAAAATTCATTACCATATGCCCCATGGCTGGATGATTGGCCGGTACCCCTGGGAACAATCTACTTAGGAATGGATTCATCCATTTGGCTAATTTTTGTATGGCGCCTGCTTTTTCCGCAATATTCATCAAGCCTAAAAAGAAGACCATGGTTCCTGCCAAGGGAAATGCGACATCCATCACCGAGGATTTAGCAGCATCAAAAATACCATCCGCTAAGAGCTTAAAGATGCCGGTATCGCCTAGAATGACCAATTTAAACAAGGCAATCACAAAGGCAATCACAAAAAATGCCATCCAAATTATATTCAAAGCCATATTCCATTGTTTGTGCTACTAATATAGCCCATTTTGAGATTAGAATTGTATTTTTGCGCTCTTAAAACAACACAATTTATGGCTTTACAGGCAGGCATCGTGGGATTACCAAATGTGGGAAAATCAACCTTATTTAATGCAGTAAGTAATAGTGCAAAAGCACAGGCAAGCAATTATCGTTTTTGTACCATCGAACCCAATGTAGGTTTGGTAGATGTGCCCGATCATAGAATGCAACAATTGGCCGATTTAATCATTCCTGAAAGAATAGTCCCTACCCAATTAGAAATAGTAGACATCGCAGGTTTAGTAAAGGGCGCCAGTAAAGGCGAAGGATTGGGTAATAAGTTTTTAGCCAATATTAGAGAAGTAAGTGCCATCATACATGTGATTAGATGTTTTGAAGATGAAAATGTATTGAGAGAAGAAGGTATCATCCATCCAATTGGAGATAAAGAAATTATAGAGACCGAATTGCAGTTGAAGGATTTAGACAGTGTAGATAAAAAAATCCAACGTTGCGAGAAAATGGCCAAGACCGATCCAAAAGCAAAAGTAGAATTGGAAGTTTTACAAAAATGTAAAACTCATTTGGAACAAGGTAAAAGCATTAGATCTCTGAATTTATCTAAAGAAGATGCCTTAGCCATTGCAGATAGTTTTTTATTGACAGAAAAGCCAGTAATGTATGTGGCCAATGTGGATGAAAAATCGATGCATACGGGTAATAAATATTCTGAACTATTGGCCACCATGGCTAAAGCAGAAGGCGCCGAAGTGATTATCATGTGTAATAATATCGAAGCTGAAATTGCAGAATTGGAAGATCCAACAGACAAGGCTTTGTTTATGGAAGAATATCAAATGAAGGAACCTGCTTTAAATAGATTGATACAATCTGCGTATAAATTATTAAACCTAGAAACCTATTTTACTGCTGGGGTTCAAGAAGTACGTGCCTGGACCATTGAAAAAGGTTGGAAAGCCCCACAAGCGGCCAGTGTGATACACACCGATTTTGAAAAAGGCTTTATTAAGGCGGAAGTTATTGCTTTTGATGATTTTATTAAATACAAAAGCGAAGCCGCTTGCAGAGAGAACGGTAAATTAAGAATAGAAGGAAAAGAATACTTGGTAAAAGATGGCGATGTGATGCATTTTAGATTCAATGTATAGTTTGATACCAATAATGCTTTACTATGTTTAAACCTACTTTTTTATTTTTATTGACTACCACTTTGCTAGTTTTTTCTTGTAATAACGACAATGAAAACGCAAGCTCGGATGCCAACGCAATAGCCGCACCTAAAAATTTAGATTATGAGTTAGTGAATGTGTATCCTCATGACACTAGTTCCTATACCCAAGGATTGGAATGGAATGGCTCTAGATTAATTGAAAGTACCGGCATAGAAGGTAAAAGCATATTACATGTACTAGATTCCAACCAAAAACAAATTGGTACAAAGGTGAAATTAGCTGCCACTGAATTTGGTGAAGGAGTTACCCTATTCAATGGTAAAATTTATCAATTAACTTGGAAAACTAATAAAGTTTTTGTGTACAATGCCAAAACCTTAGTCAAAGAAAAAGAATTGTATTGGCCTTATGAAGGTTGGGGTTTGACCCATAATGATACTGCATTGATTGTTTCTACTGGGGAGAGCAATATCTATTTTGTGGATCCAACTAGTTTTGCCATAAAAAAAACTTTGGGGGTATTTAATAATTTCGGTTATGTAAGTAATATTAATGAACTAGAATATGTCAATGGTAAACTATATGCCAATGTCTATGGCCGAAATAGCATCATGGTCATTGATTTGGTTACTGGTATCGTAACCAATACCGTAGATTTTAGCAATTTATTGGCTCAATCAGGTGTGAAATACGATCCATTGACTATCGATCCAGGCTATGTTTTAAATGGAATTGCTTACAAGCCAAGTACCCAAACCTTTTTTATTACTGGAAAATGTTGGCCCGTTATAGCAGAATTGAAAATTAAGTAATACCCTATCCAATAGAAATATTAAGCAGTTTGTGTTTTTTTAATTTCGTACACAATAGAACTGGCTCTATCGTTATTTTTTAAAGCAAGAAGGTTTGAAATACATCCAATGATGACTGCTCTAATCATCCCAAATACACCAGATTTTTTATAACGCTCACTCAGTAAACTCACATAAAAACTATCAAACCACATTGGTTTTATTTGTACGAGTTCCATATTAAACTTTTTTGTTAGAAAGTTCATAGAACGCGGTGAAAAATGATATAAATGCCGAGGTACATCATAAGCCGCCCAATATTTTTTATAATAACCAGCGTCATAGCTGGTATAATTAGGCACGGCAATAATTAATCTTCCATTTGGTTTGAGTAATTTATAAAAACAGGCCATGTACTCGTTTAAATCATGTACATGTTCTAATACATGCCAGAGCGTAATTACATCGTATTTATTTTCATGGAGCAGATGTAAGGCATCAATGGGTTCCACTTGGATTGAATAATTGTTAAAAGCACGCTCTCTTGAAGCTGCATCAGGTTCTAATGCAGTTATTTCCCAACCTTTTTTAGACATGGCATGCGCAAAGGCCCCTGTACCCGCACCAACTTCTAATAAATGACCTTTATAGCCAGTAAATAAGGACTGCACCCATTTTGTTTTTTGAGCCAAGGTTCTGGTTCTAACTCTGTGGTAAATTTTATTGATCAGTCCTGATTGATCATCCGTATGAGAGATATAAGTGGGGAAATTATAATAAGGCCCTATAGCCTCTTTAGTAGGGATAGGATCGGTATATTTTAAATTACAATGGGCACATTTTATGATCTGGAAACTTTCCCCAGTTAAGGAATAATCTTTGCTGTGCATTAAAAAACCAACATCCTCTTTGTTACAAATGGGACAAGGAGCAAATTGTTTATTTAAATTACTATTCAAATTATAAAGATTTATATAAAATGGAAGCAACGGCAACTAAGGCTAAAAATATGGCCCACCAATACCATTTTTCTTTTGGGGCTTGATTGGTTTGTTCTACTAATGCTTGTGCTGTAATATCAATATTTTTATAAAAAAGATTGGAGTCAAAACTGGTAGACCAACTATAGGTATCTTTTTGTTTGGACAAAGTACCAAAATTGCCAATCTTTAATGCTGCATTTTCTGCTCTAAAAGTATGGTCTAGAAATTCTTGGTATTGCACCATGGCTAGATCAGAAGAAATAGACAACTCTTCGGATAGATATTGGTAAAATGATTTTGAAGGCTTTAGTGAGGAAGGTTCAAATAGAATCTTTTCATTAGGTGCCAATAATACTGTTGCCTCCCAATTGGCTTCTTCTTTTTCAAGTTGAAGCACACCAATATTGGGAAATATCAATTGACCATTTTGAGCAAAATATTGAGTTAAATGAGCTACCATAGTTTATTTATGAAACGAATATACAACCCCTGTTATTAATTGTAAGCCTAAAGAAGGATAATCTGCCCAGCGTTGGTAAGGTTGGTCTAATAGGTTTTCTCCTTTGGCCCAAGCTTTCCAGACTGGACTCAATCGATAGGTAAAACCTGCATTGAGCACCAATGCATTGTTAACATTGAAAGGCAAGTTTTTATCATTGGTGAAAGGAGCACCTGACCAGTAATTGAATCCTCCATCAAAAGTCCATCGTTGGTTGGGAGACCATGTAATATTCGAATTCAATTCAATAGGTAATATACCCCAAGCTTTGTCATTTTCTTTGATAGAATTAAATTGAATGTATTTGAAATCATTCTGGAATAAAAGCTGGTCACTCATTTGGTACCTCAAATGTCCCACTAGTTCTATGGTAATGGCTCTGTATTCAAAAATGGGCTGATATTTCAAGCCGGTTGGGATTGCATTGATCTTAGTAAGAGAATTATCTATCACTACCCTATTGAATAAAGGCAAGTTTCTATAATCATTCAAGGATATACCAAAACCATAGGCTAAATGTTTAGACCTTTTAAAAACGAAGTCAATATTTTTCTTTTCTTGGGTGGTAATTTTCATCTCACTTGGGGCCATGATCCATGGGTTCACCATCGCTAAAAGTGTATATTGGTTGTTAACCAATAAGGTATTCCAGCCAGCCAATAAAGTAATGCTGGTATCTTTTAATTTTCTACTTAAACTAAGTGCAGGCGTAAAAGTATATTCCCCATTGGCAATCGTAGGACTTATACCTAGTTTAAAGGCAGTATTCCATTTTAAAGTTTCATAAGATGGGTCCATTCTAAAAATGGCATTATTTATTTTGCTTTTATTGGGTAACTGATATTGGTTGTAGGTGTAAGAGAAATTAAAGTTGAATCGATTTTTATTGTCAAATTTTATAGACAAGGGGTTGTAAATTTCAAACCAGGTGTTATTCGCATGTTCGCTGCCACTGAATTGTTCTATTTTAATAGTTGGGCTAAGCAAGGAAAATAAGTTCTTTTCATTGGTATTCACCCATTTAAAAGAACCTCCTACATGTGCAAATCCTTGATCAAAATTTGAATAGGGCAAACTGATAGCATCATCCACCATACCATATCTATACCTCTGACTAATTTGATAAAACAATTGTGATTGCAGATGATTATTTTGATTAATGGTATAATCACTTATATATTTTAGGCCAAGATCACTTGATTTTTGTAAACGTAAAGGCCCTTGAGTAGATTCATTAACGATGGAAAAACTATGTAAGTTTGCATGCTGATCTGTTAAGGTGGAATTCAAATCAATCAAATGATGTGCATTATTACCGTAACCTATTTTTAAAGTGGCTAAGTTGCTTGAAACTTGAGTGGGGTAAGTTTTATAAGTTCTTGGAACTAAGGCTACGGGTTGATACTGAAAAGAGAGGTTTTGACTAGGCAGTTCAAAATTTAAATTTAAACTAGTGGTATCAGTTTGAGCGGTAGCTGTGGTAAAACTAATTTTTGCCACATTTTTTAATTGAGGCTTAAAAGCAGATAAAATACTCACTACTTTTTCTGGAACAGTATCTGCCTTGTAAACCATGACTGGTTCATTGATAGATGGTGTAGGATCTTTGAATATAATTTTATCTATTGGGTTTAATCTGGGTTTCTTTTTTCTGCCTTTAGTTTTATTTTTCTTTACTTTTAATGTTTTAGCTACCACCGTTTTAGAGGGCTTGCTGCGTTTTTTTTGAGCCTCAATGTTTAAAGAAAACATTGAGAAAAAGCAAAGTAGAAAAATATATTTTACAAAATGATTCATAATTTAATTTATTTAATTGTTGATTGTTCTGTCAACAATTTTAATTTAGCAGCAGCCACTATTTTAAGTTCTTCTATACTTGCGTTTTCAGCTACACTTTTATAAGTGGCAATGGCGTTAAAATTATCTTTTTGAGCTAAGTAGATATCTCCTAGTAGTATATAAGCCTTGGTGATCCAAAATTCATAGGCCGCTTGTTTTTTAATCATTTCAAAAGCAGTTTTTTCTGCTAAAGCCAATTGATTTTGATTTAAATACAATTGAGCCAATAAATAATGTGCCTCTGCAGTATTTAAGGAATGACCCGACTTGATCAGTTTTGTCAACCACTGCAAAGCCAAGCTGGTGTCCTTGTTTAAAATTGCTAGATGGTACAAAGACAAACTAGCCATTTCGATATCATCAGTGGCACTTAATTTATCTTCTAAAATTAAATTCGCCACCTTAGCTGACTCTACCCAATTTTCGGCTTTGTAAGCACATCTTAACAAACCTTTGGTAGCCTCAGTTTTATTTTCTTGTTGTGTGGCAATGGTATTTAAAATTGTAAAATATTTTTGAGCTAGTGGGTATTGTTTAAAAGTAAAGTAGTTCAACCTAGCGGCCAATAAGGAAGCCCTTTCTGCAAATTTATTGGGCGCTTGATCTGCTACTTTTGCAAAGTAGAGAACGGCACTGTCATAATGTTGTTGCGCATAATTAATTTCTGCTACTAAATTATTGGCCTCCAATTGATATTTTCCATTAGGGAAACTGATCAAGTATTTACTAAATCCCTGAGCAGCTTCTGTGTATTTATTTTGTTCGTATTTTATAAGTGATGCTCTGTAGATTAAGGAGTCTTGTTCGCTGTAGGACAATGGTTTGCCAAACTCCGTCATGAATTGAACAAAAAGTTCAGGTTTTTGATCTTCAATAAATATGTTTCTAATAATTTCTAAGGCATTGTCTGTTTCTACTGATTTTGGATAATTGGTATACAGTTCTCTAAAGTTCTGCAATGCCACTTCGTTTTTATTTAAATTAAAATAAACTAACCCAAGTTTATAATAAGCTTGAGGGTAAAAGCTGCTGGCGGTCTTATCCAAAGTAATTTTTGCCAAGGGGGCAATGGCATCTTCAAAAGTTTCTTGATTGATATAGGTGTCTGCTAATTCCATTCTTGCCTCATTCAAGTAGTTGGAGGTAGGAAATTTTAAGTCAAAATTGGTTAGGATATTTAGTTTCTCCTTTGGCTTATTCATGCCCCCTAGTAAGATGGCCTTTTCTAAGGTGGCATAATCTATATAAGACCAGCCTAGGTCAATAATCTCTTGGTAGGATGCAAGAGATTGTTTCATTAATTTCAACATCATTTGACAATCTGCTACTCTCACAAAAGCATCTTTTTGATATTTGTCTGCATTGGAAGCAGGAATGGCATTCACTAGGGCTGAAAAACTAGTCAATGCATTTACATAAGCACCGCTTTTTAAATAACAGTACCCTAAAGTATACCTGGCATGCAATAAATTTATTTCACCTAAATCTATAGGATTCAACAAGAATTTTTCTAAATAATCAGTAGCATCTTCTATCCTACCCATTTTGTAGGAAATTTCGCCCAACCAAAATAAGGTAGCCGGTAAAACTTTATTGTTGTAGGGTATATGCAATAACTGATACAATAAACCGAATCCTTTTTCTACTTGCCCTTCATTTAAATACATGGTAGCTCTTCCATACAATATGGTAGGATATAATTTCAATAAATCTAAGGAAGGATCTTCTATGGTATTGTAGGCATCAAATGCTTGTTCATAATTATTGCTCAAAGCCAAACTGCTTACCCATAAAGCCTTGGCCTCGGGAATAGCTGTAGACTTTGGATAGTTTTCAATAAACTTATCTAAAGTAGTGATGGCATTTCCATATTCTTTTAACGCTGCACTTAATTTTGCATAATTGAATAAGGATATTTCTTTTTGCAATAAATTTTCACTCTTACTTGAACATAGTAGAAAAGCATTTTTAGCCCCATTTTTATCGTTGATTTTCAAATAAGTCGTACCTAATAAGTACATACTGTTCTGTCCTAGGGAATCCTCCACAGAAGCCAATGATTTGAAACCTTCAATTGCATTTTGCCATTGTTCATTTTGAAAATAACAAAAAGACAATTGATACACATCTTGCTTGTCAGGTTCTGATTGAGTGCCCACATAATAAGAAAGAAAAGCAATGGCCTTGGTATACTCTTTCTTTTCAAATAATAAATGCCCCATTAATTGTTGTAGTTGTGCACTGTAATATTGGCCGGGAAGTTTTAAAGCTTCCGTACATTCAGTCATGGCCGCATTCACGTCCCCCATAAAATAGTAAATCTGACTAATGTAAAATGGCGTCAAGCTTATATAAGCTTTATTCGTGGAAGCAATTTTAAAACAGTTTAAAGCCAATGGAAAATCCTTTTTTTGTAAGGCGATGAATCCTGCATAATAATTGGCATCGGTATAAAATTGGCTTTCTTTGATTTGTCTAGCACTGTTTAATAAGCCTGTTGCTTTGTCCCAATCCCCTGCTTTGAAATATAAATACCCTTTGTAATAATACATTTCGATGAGCTCCCTATTTTCCAACTCTTCAATAGGTACATGTTCAAATGCCTTAAACGCATTTGCTTGATCTTGTTTTTTAAAATAATATTTCCCTAGTAAAAAATTAATCCGAGCAATGTAAATTTTATTAGTTGTTTCGCTCAACCATTTGGTAGCGGCAATAGTAGCATTGGGTTTGTCTAAAATTAAAGACAACGCAAAATAATAGTAGCTTAAATCATCTGAAGGAGCAGAAAAAGTATAAGCAGATTGAATATTTTGATAGGCTGCAATAGTATCACCTTGTTTTAAATCTTGAACTCCTTTTTCAAAAAGGCCATTCAATGGATGATTGATTTGACCCAATTGTCCATAAGTGACCATGAAAGTCCAAAGAACCAGACTAAGAAAAATGATAGTATGACGTATAAATCGCATGTATGGGCTATGTTTAATAATGTCCTAAAATTAAGCTCTGTTTATAAAACGATTAAATAATAAGGCATATTGTGGAAAAACAGATTTCATTCGTAATTTTGTACACAATAACAATAAAATGTACGAAAATCAAACAACCATTAGAGTGAGGTATGCAGAAACCGATCCAATGAATGTAGTTTACTATGGCAACTATGCTCAATATTTTGAGGTAGGCAGAGTGGAAAGCTTTAGACAGCTTGGCTTTAGCTATAAAATAATTGAAGAAATGGGTATTATGCTGCCGGTGGTTGAATTAAACATCAAATACCTAAGACCTGCCAGGTACGATGATTTGATTACCGTAAAAACCCAAATTAAAGAACTGCCTCATGACCATAAAATAGTGTTTGATCAAGAAATTTACAATGAGGAAGGCAAACTTTTGACCATTGGAATGGTGAAGCTGTATTTTATGGATGAAAAACTAGGAAAAAGGGCAAGCATGCCGGCTTTAATGCATGAGAAACTAAGTACATATTTTAGTTAAACCCCTACATTTTAGTTTACTTTGCAACCTAATAAGAAGAATTCATGGAGTCAATCAATGCAAGCATTATAACTATTGGGGATGAACTATTAATTGGACAGGTCATTGATACCAATAGCGCATTTATTGCACAAGCATTAAATAAAATTGGAGTCTCAGTAATCAATAGAGTTGCTGTGGGAGATGATGCAGCGGCCATCGCAGACGCTTTGGATGCAGCTGCTTTAAAAAATAACATAGTCATTATTACTGGAGGTTTAGGCCCTACCGCAGATGATATTACCAAGCCTTTATTGAATACTTATTTTGGCGGGAAGATGCTGGTGCATGCACCTAGCCTAGCACATATTACCTATATTTTTGAGACCATACATAAGCGCCCCATGATTGATCGAAACCGCAAACAAGCCGAAGTGCCAGATGTTTGTGAAGTTTTATTCAATGAAAAAGGTACAGCACCTGGGATGTTATTTAAAAAAAATGGCGTCTTTTTCTTTTCCTTACCCGGTGTGCCTCATGAAATGAAATGGTTGACAGAAACACAGGTCATACCCATCATTCAAAAAAACTTCAGGGCAAATTTTATTGGACACCGAACCTTATTGACTGCAGGTATTGGTGAATCTTTTTTAGCGGAATTAATTGCCCCTTTTGAACAAGCTTTACCACCAAGTATCAAATTGGCCTATTTGCCCAAGTTTGGCATGGTGCGTTTAAGATTGACGGCCTACAATAAAGAGGAAGATGCCTTGAATCAAATTTTGGACAGCCAATTTGAAGCTTTGAAAATCGCTGTGGCAGAATACCTGGTGACCGATCAAGATGAACCAATGGAAGTGGTGGTTGGAAACCTACTGAAAGCTAAAAATCATACGGTAGCTACTGCAGAAAGTTGTACAGGTGGTTTTATTGGACATTTATTGTCAAAACATGCTGGATCTTCTCAATTTTATACAGGTGGCGTCATTAGTTATGACAATCGAATCAAGACTGAATTTTTAGACGTGTCCCCCACTATTTTACAAACTGTAGGTGCAGTATCCAAAGAAGCGGTGGAACAAATGGCCTTAGCAGTAAGGACAAAAATGGGTACAGATTATGCCATCTCTGTTAGTGGGATCATGGGGCCATCCGGCCAAACCAATGAAAAGCCCTTGGGCATGGTTTGGATAGGAGTTGCCAGTAAGGAAAAAGTAGTGTCCAAAGTGTTCTATTTAAGGTTTGACAGAGCTAGAAATATAGAAGTTACCGCTACTCAGGCTATAAATTTGCTTAGGTTGCTAATAATCAATAAGATTTAGTCTTATTTTTGCTAAAATTAACCCTTATGCCCATTGTCGATTTGGTTTTGCCTAAGTTGGGTGAAAGTATCATGGAAGCGACCATTTTAAAATGGCATAAAAAGGTGGGTGATACTATACAACTAGACGAAACATTATTGGATATTGCTACAGATAAGGTAGACAGTGAAATACCTTCTACCGCCGAAGGGATTATTGTAGAAATTTTATTCGAAGTCAATAGTGTGGTGCCAATTGGAACCATTATCGCTAAGATAGAATCCAAAAAAGCAGTAGAAGAAACAACTGCCACTATTTTGGATGCCACTTTTGATAAAATTGAACCTGTTGAAATTTTACCCATTGATGAAATAACGCCCGCTGCTATTCCTTATACTCCAGAACAGCCCCAAGTTTCCATTAGCAACGTATTGAATAAAGAGACTACAGAAGGTGAAGTAAAATTTTATTCTCCTTTAGTCATGAACATTGCTCAGAATGAAGGAGTAAGCATGCAAGAGTTACAGACCATTCAGGGCACTGGCGCTCAAGGAAGGGTCACTAAAAAAGACATTCTTGCCTATATAGACAATATAAAAATTTCAGGTAAACATAGACAAACTACTGAAAATCAAAATACTATTGATTCAAAAACTATTTTAATCAAACCTAGTTCTATCTATAATGAGGAGGATGTATATTTTGGTGGATCATTGAATGCAAAATTAGCCAACCCTGCTGATGTGGTGGTGGAAGGGCTTACTGAAATCATTGAAATGGATAGGATGCGTAAGTTAATTGCCAAACATATGGTGGATAGCGTACAGACCAGTCCACATGTGACTTCTTTTGTAGAAGCAGATGTGACTCATATGGTTATTTGGAGAGAGAAAGTAAAGCAACTTTTTGAAAAAAGAGAAGGGATTAAACTCACTTTTACACCGATGTTTTTAGAATGTATCGCTGGCGTTCTTGAAAAGTATCCAATGGTCAATAGTAGTTTACAAGGCGATCAAATTATTTTAAGAAAAGACATCAATATTGGGATGGCCACTGCACTACCCTCTGGTAATTTAATTGTACCCGTGATTAAAGGAGCCAATCAATTAAGTATAGTGGGTATTAGTAAAGCGGTGAATAATTTAGCTGAAGCAGCAAGAAATAATCAATTGAAACCACAGGATACACAGGGTGGTACATTTACAGTCACCAATGTGGGCTCTTTTGGTAGTATTATGGGCACTCCTATCATCAATCAACCACAGGTAGCCATTTTAGCTTTAGGAGCCATTAAAAAACGCGCGGTAGTGGTAGAAACCCCATCGGGTGATGCTATTTTGGTAAGGCATATGATGTTCTTATCCATGAGTTATGACCACCGTATTGTAGATGGAGCCATGGGCTCTAAATTTTTAGCAGCAGTAGCTAAGGCTTTTGAAGCCTGGGATCCAAATAGACAATGGTTCCAATATTTATAAAAGCTGTTTTCAAAAGCAAATAAATCCTCCATTATTCGTATTTTTTAAACTTTTAATTTAATTATTTGTTTTAAATAGAAATTGATTGGTCTATGAGATGGATATTCACCCTTGGTTTATTTATTTTCTTCAATTACAGTTTTGGCCAAACAAAAGGAAACTTATCTGGTTGGGTCATTGATAAAAACACACAAAAACCAATTGCAGGGGTCACTGTGCAATTAGTCAATAGCCCTTATTCTACTGCTACTGATAGCGCTGGTAATTTCCAATTTAGATCTATTCCTACTGGTCAATACCAATTGAAGTTTACTTCACTAGGAAGTTTGCCATTGACCTTATTTAATATTATTGTGAGTACTGGAAACGAAAACACTACTACTGTAGAATTAACACCTACCGATATTATCTTAAAAGAAGTACAAGTGGGTGGGAATAAAAAAACCGTAAGAGCAGCCACCTTAGAAACTCCTTTGAGTGTGCAACGTTTGACAGCAGAGGAAATAAAATCTAATCCAGGAGGTAATTTTGATATTTCAAAAGTGGTACAATCTTTACCCGGGGTGACTGGATCCGCAAGTACTGGAGCTGGTTTTAGAAATGACATCATCGTTAGAGGTGGCGCACCCAATGAAAATGTATTTTATTTAGATGGTATAGAAATTCCTGTGATTAACCACTTTAGTACACAAGGTAGTGCTGGTGGTCCTCAAGGAATTTTGAATGTTTCTTTTATTGATGAGGTCAAACTTTCTACTTCAGCCTTTGATGCAAAATTTGACAATGCCCTTTCCTCTGTATTTGAATTCAAACAAAAAAGAGGTAATAGTAAAAAAATACAAGGCAATACCAGGCTGGGAGCGACTGAATTTGCTACCACCTTCGAAGGGCCTTTGACTAAATCGGGCAAAACCACTTTTTTAATTTCTGCTAGAAGAAGTTATTTGCAATTTCTTTTCCAAGCATTAGACTTACCCATCCGACCTAATTTTTGGGATTTTCAATATAAAATAACCCATACTATTGATTCAAAAACTACCTTAACCTTTTTAGGTGTAGGTGCCATTGATGAATTTGCATTTGCAGCTCCAAAAAATGCCACACCACAAAAATTATATGCATTAAATACTAGCCCCTCCATCAATCAATGGAGCTATACAGTGGGCGCCTCCTTAAAAAAACTAATTGGAAATGGCTATTGGAATTTCTCCATAAGTAGAAATCATTTAAATAATTTAAATGAAAAATATGAGAATAATTTAAATCCAATCAAAGGAGAAAAAACTTTTGATTATACTTCTAATGATATTGAAAATAGTATTAAATGGGATATTACAAAAAACTTTTTGGGTTTAAAATGGACTACAGGTTTTGATGTAAAAAATGTGGGCTATGACAATAGCACCAATCAATTATTAAAATATAGTTTGATTCCACTTGGAGGATCTACTACTTTAGCACAGCCTATCAATATTCAATATGCAAGTGCTTTTAATTACAATAAATATGGTGCCTTTTTTCAATTAGGGAAAAAGGCATTTGATAACCGTTTAGGGATTAGTGCAGGCATTCGAACCGATGGGAATGGATTTACAACCAAGGGCCACCGATTTATGAATCAACTTTCTCCGAGACTAGGTTTGAGTTGGGTAATTAACGATGCATTCAATTGGAATGCTTCCGTGGGTAACTATTTCAAAATGGCACCCAATACCGCCTTGGGATTTAAAGACAACAATGGCAATTATCTCAACAGAGATGCAGACTATATTCAAAGTACACATTATGTCACAGGCATTGAATATATACCATCAGAAGCCACTCGCTTTACTGCAGAAGTATTTTACAAACAATACCACCATGTGCCCATGAGTGTTCAAAAAGGAATTAGCTTATCCAACCTAGGCGCAGATTTTAATATCTTGGGCAATGAAGACATCAGTACCAATGGACTAGGTAAAACTTATGGTTATGAACTCTTTGCGCAACAAAAATTAACCAAAAGATTCTACGGTATCATGAGCTATAGTTTTTTTAGAAGTTATTATAGCAATCAGGCTGGTACTTATATTCCAAGTTCATGGGAAAACATACATCTTTTAAGTTTGACGGGTGGTTATAAGTTTAATAAGAATTGGGAATTAGGTATTAAGTTTAGGTATCAAGGAGGAACTCCTTATACCCCCTATGATATGAATGCAAGTAAACTTAATTTTGCCACCCTTGGTATAGGCGTATTGGACTATTCAAGATTGAATAGCTTAAGAACCAAGAATTTTCATTCTAGTGATTTGAGATTGGATAAAAAATATAATTTTAAAAAGTCTACACTTGATTTTTATATAGATGTGACCAATTGGTATGGAGCAAAATCGGTAGCACCTCCCTATTATATATTCTCTTACAATGAGAATGCGGCATTTAAAACTACAGATGGTGGGGCTGTCAAAAAAGATGGCTCCAATGCTATTCCTACTTTAACCGACAATAACAATATTCTAATCACTCCTACCATTGGTTTTATTTATGAGTTCTAATCAAGTTGATGATTCTCCTAAAAGATACTAACTAATAGGTTTTAGCTTATGCTGTTTTACAATACGAATCATTTGTATCAGCACAGACAAGGCGATTAACGAAAACCCAATGTAAAAACTAGCGCCCAATTGTTTTTGTTCTTTGAATAGGACAAAAGCAAGAATAATACCATAGACAGGTTCTAAATTCAAACTTACATTTAAAGTAAATGCGCTGATCTGTTTAAGTGCGGAAAGCATTAAATAATTGGAAATGACAGTACAGCCAATGGCTAATAGGAAAAGCCATCCCCAATCAGAGGCAGTGGGCATAATCATTATTGGATTGAAATGATTGACTGCACTTAGTATCAATACAAATGGGATTAAAAATAACACGCCTCCAGTCATTTCAAAAGTTTGGATGGTATGGACATCTATATGGTCAGTGATGCGTTTGTTGAGAATAGAGAAAATGGCTGCAAATAAAGCTGATAGTAAACCCACTACAATACCAGCTCTAAATTTACTGTCAAAATGAAAAATTAATAAAATGCCAATTAAACTTAATAAGCCAATCAATATATCTTGAATTTGTACCTTGTATTTTTTTGACAATGGTTCTAGAATGGAGGAAAATAAACTTGTGCTTGCAAAACAAACCAGTGCAATGGATATGTTCGCTAATTTAATACTACTGTAAAAACAAACCCAGTGTAAGGCAATAATAGCACCAATACCTAATAATTGAGTTTTAGTTTTAGTTGTATAAATAGGTATATTTTTTCTAAAAAAATGCAAAGTCCATAAAACTAAAGTAGTAATTAGCATTCTATAAAAAACCAACACTAAACCATTTAATTGAATTAAATAACCCAAAGGGCCAGTAAGACCAGCCAATAAAACAAATATATGAAGTTGTAAGAGCGCTTTTCTAAAAGTTGACACGAATACGTTTTATGGTTTTAACAAAACGTCCTGTAGCAGACTGCCATTGCATATTCAATACTCCTAACATGGCTTCTTTGATAATTCCTTTGGACATTTTACTAACACCAATTTTCCTATCTATAAATGTGATAGGCACTTCTTTGATTTTAAAACCTAATTTCCAAGCAGCAAATTTCATTTCAATTTGAAAGGCGTAGCCAATAAATTTAATGGTATCTAAATTGATGTCTTTGATTACTTTGCTTTTATAACAAACAAATCCAGCAGTGGGGTCCTTGATGGGCATACAAGTAATCAAACGAGTATAAAAAGAACCACCCCATGAATATAATTTTCTATCCCAAGGCCAGTTCTCTGTTTCGCCTCCTTTTACATATCTACTTCCAATAGCTACATCGGCTCCATTTTCACAGGCTTCTAGTAAACGGTCTAGATCGGTGGGATTGTGTGAAAAATCGGCGTCCATTTCAAATATATAATCATAGTTATTTGTCAGAGCCCATTTAAAACCATGGATATAAGCCGTGCCTAAACCTAATTTTCCAGCCCTGCTTTCTATAAACAAACGATCTAAGAATTTGGCTTGTAAACCTTTTACAATAGTAGCGGTTCCGTCCGGGGAATTGTCATCAATGATTAAAATATGGTAATCAGTAGATAAGCCAAGTACAGCGTGTACAATTAAAGAAATGTTTTCCTTTTCATTGTAGGTAGGTATTAAAATAATTTTTTTCACGCTATAAGGGGGATATATCGTTAAAATTAAGGCTTTTTTGGATATTTTCTAAGCTCTACTTAGGTAGGATGGTTCTATTTAAAATTTCGGTTAATTTTTGCTTGGTATGGAGGGCAAAATCACCCTTCATCATCCAATCATAGTATTGGGGTTCTTCCTTAAGTACTTGAGTGACAGGCTTTCCTTTGTGTTTGCCAAAATTGAAAACTTCTACCCCATTTTCAAAGATAAATCGTCGAGCAAAGTCTACAATATGGTCTTCGCCGGTAAATTTAACCACCGCCTCCACAGTATTGCCTATTTGAGGGTATTTTTCCAATTGAGCCTCTAATATCTCCCAGGTGGCGGAGGCATCGGCTTCTGCACTATGTGCGTCTTCTAAATTTTTATTGCAATAAAATTTATAGGCAGCAGACAGCGTTCTTTGCTCCATCATATGGTACACTTTCTGCACATCTAATAATTTCCTAGTTTCTATATCCACGGAAATCCCAGCTCTTAAAAATTCTTCATTTAACATGGGAATATCAAAACGATTGCTATTGTAACCAGCCAAATCACTTAATTCTATAAACTGTTTGATTTCGTTGGCGATTTGTTTGAATGTGGGCGCTTCTTTTACCATTTCATCGGAAATACCATGAATCTCTGATGCCCCTTTAGGAATGGGCATTTCAGGATTCACCAATTTCCTTTTCACTAGTTTACTTCCATCTGGTGCTATTTTTACAATGGCTATTTCAACAATTTTATCGGTACTTACATTGATGCCTGTAGTTTCTAAATCAATAAAGCAAATAGGTCTTGAAAGTTCTAATCTCATGGTATTCATTATATCAAGTAAAGTTAAGTAAACTTACTAAGCAAAATCATTAATTTGATTGAAATAAGCTGGTTTAAATTTATTAAATTTGTGGTTAATAATTTATTTATGCAGTGGAACCCAATTACCCATATTGACCAATTAGAAGCCATTTCGTCAGCGTCTTTTCAACAGCCTCAATTGATCCTCAAACACAGTACCACCTGCAGTATTAGTAAAATGGCCTTGGCCAGATTAGAAAGGTCTGCTACCCCTGAAAATATCAATTTTCACTTTTTAGATTTGCTAAATTATAGACCCATTTCTCAGGCAATTGCCGAAAAATTTAAAGTCTATCATGAGTCCCCTCAAATTTTGCTAATAAAAAATGGCGAATGTACTTTCGATGAAAGTCATGGAGGAATTCAAATGGAAGAAATTGAGCAACAGGCTAAGTTATAAATAATTAAATTACGGCTTCTATTACCATTGCAGAAGCTCCTCCACCACCATTACAAATAGCTGCTGCCCCATATTTTGCTTTGTTCTTTTGTAAAATATGAATTAAGGTGACCATAATTCTAGCACCGCTACAACCTAAAGGATGACCTAATGCTACGGCACCACCATGAACATTTACTTTGTTCGAATCTATTTCTAAAATTTTTGTATTGACTAGTCCCACGACAGAAAATGCTTCATTAAATTCAAAAAAATCAATAGCTTCTTTTTTTAAACCTGCTTTGTTTAAAGCTTTAGGAAGGGCTAAAGCAGGTGTTGTAGTAAACCATTTTGGATCTTGCTCAGCATCAGCAAATCCTTTGATAATGGCAATGGGATGAATACCTAATGCTTTTGCTTTTTCTGCACTCATTAAAACTAAGGCAGCTGCGCCGTCATTCATGGTGCTTGCATTGGCTGCAGTTACGGTGCCCTCTTTAGTAAATGCTGGTTTTAGTTGAGCAATTTTTTCAAAATTAACTTTAGTAGGTTCTTCATCTTGATCTACCATAACGGAAGCACCTTTTTTTTGTGGTATTTCTACTGGAATAATTTCGTCTTTAAAGCAACCATTACTTGAAGCTGCTTGTGCTTTTTTATAACTATTGGTGGCAAACTCATCCTGAGCGGCTCTTGAGATTTCATATTTAGTAGCACATATATCTGCAAAATTTCCCATGGCCACCTGATCATACACATCCACTAGTCCGTCTTTAGCCAATCCATCCTGCATCATTATGTCACCATATTTATTACCCCATCTTTGGGTAGTATTGTAAAAAGGAACATTGCTCATGCTTTCCATGCCACCTGCAATGATAATATCGGCATCTCCCAATAAAATATTTTGTGCGGCAATAGCTATAGATTTCATTCCACTAGCGCATACTTTATTAATGGTAGTGCAAATTACTTTATCTGGTAAACCTGCTTTTTTTGCTGCCTGTCTAGCTGGTGCTTGTCCTAATCCCGCTTGAATCACCGAGCCCATGATTACTTCGTCTATAAGTTCTGCAGCTAAGCCAGATTTTAATAAGGCTCCTTTAATGGCAATTGCCCCTAATTCAGTTGCAGACACTGAACTTAAAGCACCCCCAAAGGAACCAATGGGTGTTCTTACAGCGGAAACTATATACACTTCCTTATTCATAGGATAAATTTTAATCAGCGGCTGTTTCTGTAGTTGCAGTTATTTCTGGCGCTAAATGAATTCCATCTTCTTCAATGGTAATTAATTTAAGTTTATACAAGATCCCAACATTCATCTTGAATGCTTTTTTACTCATTCCAAAAAATGCATAAATATCATCAGGTGCAGATTTGTCATGATAAGGTAAGAAGCCTTTATGCGATTTCAATAAACTAATTATTTTTTGGTTGTCTTCGGCTAATTTTTCACCCCCTTGTTTACCAAGTCCGATATCCAACTTGTTGCCTTCTCTAATTTTTTTGACAAAGGCCTCGTCAATAAATTGACCAATATGCAAATGGGTAAAAACTTCATTTTTATACACTAATCCTTGATGCACTTGATTCACAATCACTACATAACCAATTTCGGATTCACGGTACACTTGCACTTTTACTTTTTCCCCTTCCTTCACCGTTAAAAGGTCGTTGTTGATTTGTTTGTCAATTTTTTCGGTAGCAGCCACCCTACCTGTTTGTGCATCGATATATAATTTCACTAAATACTTACCACCCAAACGCATGGTGGATAGTTGTTGAGAAACAGGCACAAATAAATCTTTCATTAAATTCCAGTCAAGAAAGGCACCTTGAGAAGTTACTTCTACCACTTTTAAAGCGGCAATATCACCCACTACTGCAAAAGGTTCTTGGGTAGTGGCAATCAGACGATTGTCGGAATCGTGGTAAACAAAAACACTAATGGTATCTCCAATTTGAAGTCCAGAAGGCACAAAACGTTTAGGTAGTAAAATACCTTCAGCGCCATCATCCATATAAAAACCAAAATCAACTTTTCGGTCTACACGCATCAAATTAAACTGACCTACATTAATTGTTGACATGGTATATTTTTAATTTTAAAACAATTCTGGTTGTGCATCATTGGGATCTTTGTTCACTACTTTATTTTCCCAATTCATTTCTACCGTCTTAGAAAAATCCACCAACTTGGTACCAATGGCTTTCCAGCCCATCACATCTACCATCTTACTCACTTTAAACTTGGTTTTTCTGACCTGTGTACCTCTTCCTGTATTTACTGCCAGTATGGGCTCTGCAAAAGTAGAAACCGTGACCAAGTAGTTTCCAGTGCCTTCTTTAATAAAAGAGAAAGGCGTTTTCATTGTGGTCGTTTCAATGATGAAGCGTTTAATATTGAATTGCAATTTATCTTTATCCAAATAAACAGCAGTAACAATTTTTTCAGGATCAAATTTCTCCATAAAAATTACTTTTTCAGGATCAAATCTTTGACTTACTTCGGTATCTGTGACCTCATAATTCCCGTCCTTGGTAATGACCAGTAATTTCTCATCTTCAAAGGTACCCAAATAAATTCCTTTTTCATCGGTATTTAAACGGCCAAACTTGTCATCAAACCAAAGCTTTCTGCCAATTAAAGTACTTTTGCCCGCTTCTTTCAATTTAACTGCCTTTACTGGGTATTTGGTAACTTGATTGCCCACAGAGCTTCTGCCCTTGACTTCCAAAGAGTCAAAAAAGAAATCAAATTCTTTGATACGCGCCGAACAATTAGGACTTAATATAATTTTTACTGATTCTGCTTCGCCATTTAGGTTAATGGATAGATAATGCACTTTTGATTTTTCAGCACTTTTAGCCAAATAATATTCTTTGTCACGGGTCACGCCAGTTACATTGAATCTTTTAGCATAAGCAATGCCAGATGCCCCATCTGCATAAACCATATTGTAAGTGGTACGTTCGTCATTTTTTTGAAATACAGCTGCATGGAGGATGTCTTTACCAATAAATACTTTATCAGAAACTTTCACCACTTTCATTATCCCCGATTTAGAAAAGGCAATGATGTCATCGTAGTCGGTACAATCAAATAAGAATTCATCTTTTTTCAAACTGGTTCCAATAAAACCTTCTACTCTATTGATGTATAATTTTGTATTAGCAATGGCCACTTGTTTCACCTGTATGGTATCAAATTCTTTTATTTCAGTTTTTCTTTCTTTACCCTTGCCGTATTTCTTCACTAAGTTCTCGTAATAAGCCACTGCATAATCTACTAAATTGGCCAAATGATTTTTTACCTCTTTAATTTCCTCTTCGATGGTTTTAATTTGTGCATTCAATTCATCAATATCTAATTTATAGATTCTTCTAACAGGCTTATCGGTTAATTTTAATAAATCGGCGCGTTCGATGGGCTTTTTAAATTTCTTCTTAAAAGGTTGGAAGGCTTCATCGATGGCTTCTATTACTTTGTCCCATGTAGCATGTTTTTTCTCTAATTCTTTGTATATTTTTTCTTCAAAGAAGATTTTTTCTAAACTAGTGAAATGCCATTTGTCTTCTAATTCTTTTAATTGAATTTGCAATTCGGCTTGCAACAAGCCCTTCGTATGATCCACAGAATGACGCAGTAAATCGGAAGCCCCTAAAAATTGAGGTCTTTGACCCACAATCACACAGGCATTGGGAGAAATACTTATTTCACAATCAGTAAAGGCGTACAAAGCATCAATGGTAATATCGGGAGAAATGCCTGCTGCTAAATCAATCTGAATTTCTACTTCAGCTGCAGTAACATCAGTTACTTTTCTTATTTTAATTTTTCCTTGATCATTGGCCTTGGTGATGCTCTCCATTAATTGAGTAGTAGTTACACTGTAAGGCACATCTTTAATCAATAAGGTCTTTTTATCAAACTCTTCAATATGCGCACGCACTCTTACCTTACCCCCTCTTTTACCATCATTGTAATTCGAAGTATCAATCATGCCCCCTGTTTGAAAATCGGGCAACAATTCAAATTTTCTTCCTCTTAAATGTTTGATAGAAGCTTCAGCCAACTCACAAAAATTATGAGGTAATATTTTGGTAGATAAACCTACTGCAATTCCATCTGCTCCTTGTGCCAGTAACAAAGGAAACTTCATTGGAAGGGTTACCGGTTCTTGCTTACGACCATCATAACTCAATGCCCAATCGGTGGTTTTGCCATTAAAGGCAACTTCTAAAGCAAATTTACTTAAACGTGCTTCGATGTATCTTGCTGCTGCGGCATCATCTCCTGTTCTTACATCTCCCCAGTTACCTTGGGTTTCCACCAGCATATCTTTCTGACCAATATTAACTAGGGCATCCCCAATACTTGCATCTCCATGAGGATGGTATTGCATACTTTGTCCAATGATATTGGCCACTTTATTGAATCTGCCATCATCCATTTCTTTCATGGCATGTAAGATTCTTCTTTGTACTGGTTTCAAACCATCTTCGATTGCAGGAACCGCACGCTCTAATATTACATAAGAAGCATAATCCAAAAACCAATTTTTATACTGGCCTTGAACACCCGATTCATTGTCTGTTACTCTACTTAAATTTTTCTCTTTTGCCATATTGGTACTTAATTAGAGACGGTGCGTATCTTCACTACCATCTACTAAACTATTTAATTCTATAAAAACAATATCCGTGATTGCAATTGTTTCATGCCATACATTGGGTTCGATGACTACTCTTGAAGGTGCAGTTACTTCTATTGTTCCTGTTTCATTGTTTTTCAAATTTTTCCAGTTCATAGTTAAGCTTCCTTGAACCAATAACATTTCTTCAGGGTTTTTTCCTGGCGATTTACCCGTATGATAATGCTGTCCACTAACAGATCCTGCATTTCGGTACACTAATAAAAATTCACCAGTTCTATTGGTACTAAAATAATGCAGTGCCCCACGTTCGTCTATTGCTTTTACATCGATATTTGAAACAGTTACACTCATTGATTTATTTTATTAATCTTCTACTACCACAGATGAACCACCCGGCATTTGAACCACCATGTCTTTCCAACCCTTGTCCCAATTGCCCACAAAAACTATTTTACCTATTTCTGCCAATGCTTTTAATCTATATACAATAAATGCATCCCCAGTTTTAATTTTCATTTTAGTTAAAATATGCGCCAGCGCACTCGGAAGTTTTTGTGCATTTTTAGTCAATAAGGATAAAATTTCTTTATCGTAATAACTAATGGGCATACTGGCCAACTTTTTTCCCCCTTCTAAAAATCTTACGCCATCATTTTCTTGGCAAATCTTTTTCCATTCATCAGGATCTAATTCAAACTCACTTAAAGTAATGGGTCTGGCTAATTTTTTTGCTTTGATAAATTCTTTAGCAGAAATTTCTGATAAATGCACTGGATAAAATAATTGTCCTTTATCATTTAAAAAAGGAAGATTGTTTAAATACAATACTTGTAATTTTCCTTGATAGGGTTTTAACTGGCTCATCAACCAGTAATAGCCAGATACATCTTGTGCATTTTGTCCCATCCAAATCCAAATTTCTTCCGAAGGATCTTCTTCCAAACTTTGTATTAAATGATGCACCGTTAATTTATCGTCTACAATTGCTGATTGATCTGTATAAGGGGAATGGATTAAAACATTATCCCACCAATTTTTTCTTGCTTGGTAGCCTTCTGTTTCATAAATATTTAACAAGGGGCCTACTGCAAAATCATCTCTAATTTCCACAATTTTACCTACTAAACTTTCATCCAATTCAATGGCTGCTTCTAAGGCTGTAATATTTGCTGTATTAAATACTAAATGTATCATGTGCTTTGTCCAATTCTACTTTTAAATTATTGATAATAAAGTCCTGTCTTTCTTGGGTATTCTTACCCATATAATATTCTAATAAATGTTGAATATGATCTCCTTGTTCTAAAATAACTGGCGCCAATTTAATATCTGCATTGATAAATTTCCCAAATTCCTCCGGACTAATCTCTCCCAAACCTTTGAACCTGGTAATTTCTGGTTTGGTACCCAATTCTTTCATGGCCGCTTGTTTTTCTGTCTCATTGTAACAATAAATGGTTTTTTGTTTGTTACGCACACGGAACAATGGAGTTTCCAACACAAATACATGGCCTTTCTTTACCAAGTCTGGAAAAAATTGTAAAAAGAAAGTTAGAATCAATAAACGAATGTGCATCCCATCCACATCGGCATCGGTAGCAATCACAATTTGATTGTAACGTAACCCTTCCAAACCTTCTTCAATATTTAAAGCATGTTGCAATAAATTAAACTCCTCATTTTCGTAAACTACTTTTTTGGTCAAGCCAAAAGCATTCAAGGGCTTACCTCTTAAACTAAAAACGGCTTGAGTATCTACACTTCTTGATTTGGTGATGCTTCCACTTGCAGAGTCTCCCTCGGTAATAAACAAAGTACTTCCTTGTTGTAAGGAAATAAACATTTCTTTATTCTTTGTAGGTAAATCATCGTTTAAGTGCACGCGACAATCTCTCAATTTTTTATTGTGTAGATTGGCTTTTTTAGCACGCTCATTGGCTAATTTTTTGATGCCAGCTAATTCTTTACGCTCATGTTCGTTTTGCTCGATGCGTTTTTTTAAGGCCTCGGCAGTAGCTGGATTACGGTGTAAAAAATTGTCTAATTCCTTGGCCAAAAATTCTGTCACAAAGTTTTTCATACTTGGCCCACCTTCTGCTACATTTTGAGAACCTAATTTTGTTTTGGTTTGACTTTCAAATACAGGTTCTTGCACACGCACCGATACCGCTGCTACAATGCTGGTTCTTATATCAGAGGCTTCGTAATCCTTTTTATAATAATCGCGGATTACTTTTACATAGGCTTCTCTAAATGCTTGTTGATGCGTACCCCCTTGGGTAGTGTATTGTCCATTGACAAAAGAAAAAATATCTTCCCCGTAATCGTTGTTATGGGACAAGGCCACTTCAATGTCTTCTCCTTTTAAATGAATGATGGGATAACGAAGTTCATCTGGATTTGTTTTTCTTTCTAATAAATCTAATAACCCATTCTTACTTACATATTTTTTTTCATTGAATAGAATACTTAGTCCTGCATTTAAATAACAATAATTCCATAATTGCCCATCGATGTATTCATTGATAAAATGGAAATTTTTAAACATGGAACTATCAGGCGTAAACACTACCAGTGTACCATTGGCTTCGGTGGTTTTAGTTTCCTTGGTTTCTTGAATCAGTTGTCCTTTTTTAAAGCTGGCAGATCTTTGTTTACCTTCTCTAAATGCAGTCACTAAAAAATCTTCACTCAGGGCATTCACGGCCTTTGTACCTACTCCATTTAAACCCACCGATTTTTGGAAGGCCTTGCTATCGTATTTGGCACCCGTATTAATTTTGCTTACTACATCTACAATTTTTCCTAGAGGAATTCCACGACCATAATCTCTAATCGTGACCGTTTTGTCTTGAATGGAAATTTCTACTTGTTTGCCATAACCCATGGTATGTTCATCGATACAATTATCTATGACTTCTTTCATCAGCACATATATTCCATCATCTGGTGCCGAACCATCCCCTAATTTTCCAATGTACATCCCAGGTCTTAAACGGATGTGTTCTTTCCAATCTAGGGATCTAATCGAGTCTTCGTTGTATTCTACCGGTAACTTAGTTTCTGCCATAATTATCAATGCTTTAGGGGCAAAAAATGCCCTTGTCCGTCTGCAAATTTAATGAGCACGGTGGTTACCCCAATTTTACTTCTCACCAATTCACCCTTTTATGTGGATAAACGATTAATCTCTTATCTTTAAAGCATCAAAACTGACCCAAAATACCCCATTGTTGACCTAGATTTCATTAAATCTAAGGCTGCGAACCTTGCTTTGGAAAATGATCAATTTCAGTCTTTTTTGAGGCAGGTGGACAGCCAGGAATTAGATAAAGCAGTATTTGACCTGTCTGAAACCATTAGTCCAAAGATTGATTGCACGGATTGTGGTAATTGTTGCAAGAGTTTAATGGTCAATATAGATGAATCTGAAGCCGATAATTTAGCCCAGCATTTGGGTAAATCTAGGGAGGACTTTGATGAAGCCTATATATCCAAAGGGGAATCTGGGCGGATGGTGATTAATTCCATTCCCTGTCATTTTTTGGTAGACAATAGTTGCAGTGTCTATGAACATCGTTTTGCAGGATGCAGAGAATTTCCTGCTTTTCATGTGCCCGATTTTAATAAAAGATTATTTACCATCTATATGCACTATGATCGTTGCCCCATCATTTTTAATGTGATGGAAAATTTGAAATTAAATTTACAATTTAAGCCATCGAATAAATAATGAATATTCAATTTGGAATAGATACATTATTAGCCAAGCCTCCAGATTGGAAAACCAAAAGAATTGCTTTTTTGACCAATGATGCGGCCACTACAAATAAAGGGATCTCGAGCAGAAAGGCTTTAATGGAGGCTGGATTTAACCTTGTTTTATTGTTTTCTCCGGAACACGGTATTTCAACCAAAGGGGAAGATGGATTAAAAATTAAAAATTCAGTAGACCCAATAACTCAATTACCCATCATTAGTTTATACAATGAAAAATTAATGCCCAGCAAAGAAGATTTAACAGGCATTGAAATTTTGGTTTTTGATATACCCGATGCCGGTACTCGTTTTTATACTTATTTATGGACAATGAGTTATTTTATTGAAACGGCTGCAAAATTTAATTTACCCATTTATATTTTAGACAGACCCAATCCATTGGGTGGTTTATTCTCCATGGTGGAAGGCCCTTTGCTTGATGAATCATTGAGTAGTTTTATTGGCAGGTTCTCTATGCCTATCAAACATCAATCCAGTTTTGGTGAATTGGCCAAGCATTTTAATGAAAGTCAAAACTGGAAGGCCGCTTTAGAAGTGATACCATGTAAAAATTGGAAAAGAGAAGATTTATTTTTTGATTGGAACATTAAATGGATCAACCCCTCACCTGCTCTTCAAAATTTTGAAGCCTGCATACTTTATCCAGGATTATGTTTGTTTGAGGCGACCAATGTTTCTGTGGGTAGAGGTTCGGATTATTCATTTGAATGGATTGGGGCTAGTTGGTTCAATATGCCAGCCATTGCCCTAATTTGGCAGAATATTTTAAAAGACGATATAAAGATTGAAACCTTAAGACTAACCTTTTTGATTAATGATGAAGTAGAAGACATTAAAGGTTTAAGAATAAAAGTGATTGCTCCTAATGTATTTAATCCGGTTTTAACTGGGCTCATTTTATTGAAATTGATCAAAGATATCCACCCACAAGATTTTAAATGGCAGGCCTATCCCACCAACGTGAATCCATCTGGTGCCAATCATTTATCTTTACTCTTAGGAATTCCTGATGCAGAAAAACTGTTTGACCTTCCTTTAAAAGATTGGTTAAATAAAGTAGTAGCTGCACTCAAAGTAACTCAATGGGAAAAAACAATGGCCCCCTATTTATTGTATGATTAACCAATCCGATATGAAAAAAACATTTCTGCCTAAAACGATTTTATGGACCTTGTTATCTGGATTTTTTTTCTTGGTATTAATGACTCTATTAAGAATGGTATTTGTTTATCGTTTCAAGGCACCTGTTTCGGGGGATAATATTTTAGGTGCAGCTTATAGGCTAGGATTTAGATATGATCTCAGGTATGTTACCATTGTAATGTTATTGATTTTGCTTTTTTCCTTCATAAAGCCTGTGCATCCATTTAAACAAAATTTAGGCAAAAAATTAGGGAAAATAATCTGGATGATTTTTGGTACAGTTTTATTGTTTTTTTATACGGCAGATTTTATCCATTATGCTTATGTGCACCAAAGATTAAATGCCAGTATATTAAGCTATATAGACAATCCGCTTATCTCTTTACAAATGATGTGGCAATCCTATCCCATCCTTTTAATTGGATTAATTTTTTTAGTGATTGAATTTATCTTGTTTAAATTAATTTCTTTTACTTATGCATTCAGTAATAAATACGAATCATCCAATAGTAAGATCAAAAATATATTCCTAAATATAATTTTCTTTCTTGTGCTAATTTATAGTGCTATTGGAAATGTAGTTTATTCAGGAGGTCAATATCCTTTAAGATGGAGTGATGCCTATAGTTTAGGCACTGACTACAAAGCCAATGTGGCATTGAATCCCATGCAATCTTTTTTTAGCACGCTTAATTTTAGAACTTCTAAAATCGATACCAACTTAATAAAAAATAATTATGGTTTACTAGCCAATTATTTATCTATTCCTAGCAATCAACAAACTGCAAATAATTTTCAATTTACAAGAATAAATAGCCCATCTGTCAATGATACGACTGCGCCTAAAATAAAAAACGTTGTACTAGTGATATGTGAATCTTTTTCTGCTTACAAAAGTTCAATGATGGGCAATCCACTGAATACCACGCCCTATTTTAATGAGATGAAAAAACAGGGGGTCTATTTTAACAGGGCATTTTCTCCTGCCTATGGAACTGCAAGAGGTGTATGGGCCATTCTAACAGGTACGCCAGATATCTTAGAAGGCAAAACTTCCAGCAGAAATCCATTGGCGGTGGATCAGCATACCATCCTGTCTGAATTTAAAAATTTTGAAAAATATTATTTTTTAGGAGGCAGCACTAGTTGGGCAAATATAAGAGGTGTTTTGAATAATAATATTACCGATTTAACTATTTACGAACAAGGAAAATATCAGTCATCTGAAATTAATGTATGGGGCATCAGTGATAAAGATTTGTTCATGGAAGCCAATAAAACTTTAAGTAGTAATACGAAACCTTTCTTTGCCATTATTCAAACTGCAGACAATCATCGCCCTTATACCATTCCTGCTGCTGATTTAAAAATTTTTAAGAAGAAAATTGTGTCAAAAGATTCTTTGTTAAAATTTGGATTTGAGAACAACGATGAATACAATGCTTTCCGCTATACCGATTTTTGTATCGAACAATTTATAGAAGCGGCTAAGAAAGAAAAATATTTTAATGAGACTTTATTTGTATTTATTGGAGACCATGGCATTAAAGGTGATGCAGGCAATATGCTACCCAAGGCCTTCACGGAACAGGGTTTAACCAATATGCATATACCCTTTTTATTTTATGCCCCTAAAATACTCAAAGCTAAAGAATATGCGATGCCTGTTTCACAGGTGGATGTAATGCCAAGTATAGCTTCCTTATGTAACATTTCTTATACCAATACAACCATGGGAAAAAATGTATTTAATACTGTTCAACAAAACAATAACACTATCTTTTTATACGACGACTTTAATCAACAAATAGGCGTACTAAACAATGAATACTATTATGGGTATCAATTAAAAAATCCGAATAAGCCCATATTTGAAAGTGTGGTCAACAATGAACCAGTAAAAAATGATAGTGTGCAAGAGCAAATGGATCTTTTCACTAAAACCATTTATGAGACCTCTAAGTACCTATTAATTCACAATCAAAAATTTCCGATTAAAAAGTAAATTTATACTAAGGGGGTGGTATCTATGAGTTTATCCA
>Ga0214919_10000464_pt1 | contig 69116 bp, 70 predicted proteins | sample LL1503_MetaG_FD_177994 | JGI IMG/M metagenome (GOLD analysis project Ga0214919, IMG submission 177994) | Freshwater microbial communities from Lake Lanier, Atlanta, Georgia, United States - LL-1503 | ecosystem: Environmental > Aquatic > Freshwater > Lake | place: USA: Georgia | collected... | reverse complement strand
GATCAAACTCTTCAGTTTTAATCCTTTTGCATTCAGCAAGTTTTACCTTGCTTTCTCATTCTAATTTAACGTTTACACTCTTAACGAGTGCCTGCACTTTATCGTTCTTTATATTCTTAAACATCTTTGCTTCGATCTCTCGGAACCCTTGCCGGGCCTTCGTTTCTCTTCGCGTTTCGCCTATATCGGCGTCTCAACGGAAGCGCATTGTACAGATCGAACTTTTCGAGTCAATAGTTATTTTCAAAACTTTTAAATAATTTTAACTTTTCCAATTTTTCTCTTACCAAGCTGACACAAACTTTCAGAATTACTCAATAAGATCGCATTCCTATCCTTCACTTTTTCACCGTTTAATTTCATAGCACCCTGATCTATTAATCTATAAGCCTCAGAAGTACTAGAAACCAAGCCTACTTCTTTTAAAGCATTGGCTAGTAAAATTTCTTGCCCATTTATCTTTAATTCAAACCCTGGAATTTCATCAGGCAATAAACCCTTTTGAAATCTATTTAAAAAATCTTCTGCAACTTTTTGACCCTGTTCTTCACTATAAAATCTAGAGACTATTTCTTTGGAAAATTCAATTTTAACATCTCTAGGATTCAACCCTTCTTGGGCTACTTTATTTTTTAAATCCTGAATATCGCTCACGGATTTAAAACTTAATAAATTAATATATTTCCACATCAACTCATCTGATACAGACATCAGCTTCCCAAAAATCTCAGCAGCCTCTTCTTCTATACCAATATAATTACCCAAAGATTTAGACATTTTATTAATACCATCTAAGCCTTCTAATAAAGGCGTCATCGCAATTACTTGCTGCGCCATACCATGATGTTTTTGTAATTCACGACCCATCAGTAAATTAAATTTCTGATCGGTTCCACCAAATTCCACATCGGCTTTCAAAGCCACTGAGTCATAGCCCTGAACTAATGGATATAAAAATTCATGAATAGAGATTGCTACATTCCCCGTAAATCGCTTATGAAAATCATCGCGCTCCAGCATCCTTGCGACCGTTGAACAGGCAGCTAATTTGATCATATCGGCTGAATTTAATTTATTCATCCACTCTGAATTAAATCTTATTTCAGTTTTATTTTTATCTAGAACTTTAAATACTTGTCTCTGATAAGTTAAAGCATTCTCTAAAATAGCCTCTTTACTCAAAGGCGGTCTTGTTATGTTTTTACCAGAAGGATCTCCGATCATCCCCGTAAAATCACCAATCAAAAAAATAATTTCATGTCCAAGATCTTGAAGCTGTCTTAACTTAGTTAATAAGACCACATGACCTAAATGCAAATCAGGCGCCGTAGGATCAAAGCCGGCTTTTATTCTTAATGGCCTACCTTCTTTTAATTTTTTAATTAATTCTTCTTCTGGAATTAATTCAACAACACCCCGACGAAAAACTTCCAAGCTTTTTTCAAAATCTATATTTTCAACACTCATAAATTACTCTTCGTCCGCCACAGAAAAAGAAGATCCGCAACCGCAAGTCGTCTTAGCCTTAGGATTTTTAATCACAAACTGCTCACCCTGAACATCTTTCACGTAATCAATCGTCGCCGTTTTCAAATAACCCAAGCTATTAGGGTCTATTAATAAAATCACACCATCAGTAACTAGCTGGGTATCATCTTCTTCAATATTCTCATCAAACGTAAATCCATATTCAAAACCAGAACACCCACCACCCTGGACGTACACTCTCAGCTTTAAATTAGGATTCCCTTCTTCCTCTATTAATTCTTTCACACGTCCAGCAGCAGCTGGAGTAAAAGTCATCGAATGATTTACAGACATCAATAAAAATCCTTTATAAAAATAAAAAAACAATTCTAACTATCTTCAGATTTACTTCAAAACTAAATTTTTCAACTCTCAAGACCCAGACCCAGAAAGAGCCAAAGCTGTTTTATAAACTAAATTTTTGCCCTCTCCAGAAATCTCAACCGCACAAGCCACCGCTTCTTTTAAAGATAAATAAGTTAATAAAATTTTTAATAATTTTATTAACTCTAGATTTTCACTTTTTTCTTTATTTTTATCTTTATCTTTTAAAATTGGCGAGACCATTAAAACAAACTCTCCCTTTAAAAAACTTAAATCTTGCTCAAGCCAATTTAAAATTTCTCTGGGCGTTCCAGAAATAACCTGCTCAAATTGTTTGGTTAACTCTTTAGCTAGAACTATTTTTCGGTCCCCCAAAACTTCTTCCAACATTAATAAGCTATCTAATAAACGATGCTTAGATTCATAAAAAATAGCCGTCAACTCAGAGCTTAAATTATCTTTATTTTTTAACTGCTCAAAACACTCTTTCTTTTCTTTGTTTTTAACAGGTATAAAACCAAAAAAAATAAATTGATCCGTTGGCAATCCACTGACTGACAGCCCAGCAATCAATGCACAAGGACCTGGAATAGGAATAATTTTAAAATTTTTATTTTTTAAAGCACTTACTAATTTATAACCAGGGTCACTAATTAAAGGCGTCCCCGCATCTGAAATGAGCGCTAAGTTTAAACCTTGATTTAATAACTCTTGAATTAAATCAATTCTGGATAATTCATTATGATCATGCAGAGAAATCATGGGCTTAGAAAGCCCATAATGACTCAATAATTTTTGTGACTCACGCGTATCTTCTGCCAAAATTTTATCAACCGATTTTAAAATTTCTAAAGCCCTAAGCGTCACATCTCCTAAATTCCCCATGGGCGTCGCGACTATATATAAAGACCCTGATGACATGCTGGACCACCTATTTAAATAATGATTTAATTTTTAAAAAATTAATATTTTAATTTTAAATTTTTTTATAGCCCGCAATCTTACCAGCATCCCGCTGTCTGGCTATCTAATTTAATAGCTAATTTAATAGCTAATTTACTAGGAGTATTTTATGAGCAGAAATTTGGGCTTAATTTATGAACACATGGCTTGCGAATATCTCAAGAAAAATGGATTGATTCTTTTGGAAACTAATTTTCAAGCAAAGACAGGTGAAATTGATTTAATCATGAAAGACACAAAAAGTTTGATTTTTGTTGAAGTAAAATATCGACACTTAAAATACTTTGGCAGCAGTGAAGATGCCGTTAATTTAAGCAAACAAAAAAAGCTGATTAGAACCGCCAAGCTTTACTTGCAAAAGAAAAACCTGTTTGACAAAATCCCTTGCCGCTTTGATGTCGTTGCTATTTCTGGCGAAAAAGACCCTGAGAACCCTGAAATCCAATGGATTAAAGATGCTTTTGAGGCTTATTAAAATCAAAAAATAAAATAAAAATAACCACAGGACAAGCATCATCGATGAATACACCCTCCGCTATAAACCTTATGGAACAAGTTCGTCAACATTTCTCAGAAAATATTCAAACCCATATTCAATCAGCAGATAATCTAGCCCCTCAAATAGTCAAAGCCGCCCAAATATTAGTCGAGACTTTAATTCAGGGTCACAAAATTTTGACCTGTGGGAATGGCGAGTCTGCTGCTGATGCACAAAGACTAGTAACTGGGTTGCTCCATCGATTCGAAGTTGAACGCCCTTCTCTGCCTATTATTTCTCTTAATTGTGGCACTGCCGTCATGACAGCCATTGCCAATGACCAGGATTATTCTTTAATTTTTTCCAAACAAATTGAAGCCTTAGCCCAAACTGGTGACACGCTTGTTTTATTCTCTAGCAGTGGAAACTCTCAAAACATTCTCAAGGCCGCTGAAGCTGGCCACCATCGAGGCGCAAAAATTATTGCCCTTACCGGGAAAGATGGAGGAAAATTAGCCAAACTATTAACTAATAATGATATTGAAATTCGAGTACCTGCAGACAGAATAGCCCGAATTCAAGAATGCCATATTTTAACCACTCATTGTCTATGTGACTTGATAGACCAACAGCTGTTCAAATCTGATAACTAAAAAATTTAAAAAATAAATTAAAAATAAATCACTACTTCACTACTCGTAATTTACTTTTAGCGCGGCGTGCAGCCATGCTTTCAACTTTATTACCAATCTCTAAATCTTCTTGTGAATCCTGCCCCACAGAAGGATCTGGGTTTTCCCCATCCTCACCTTCATTCACTAGCATTCCCAAGCCACCTTCATCACGAGCATAAATTCCCTGAGAATTCTCTCGAGAATACATAGCCAAAACAGCCCCTGTTGGGACGTAAATATTCCAAGACTCTCCTGAAAAGCTTGCTTCAAAGCCCAAAAAATCTGGTTCTATTTGAAGATTTCGAACCGCCATCGGAGAGACATTCAAAACAATCCGCCCCTCGTCAATATATTCCCCAGGAACTTCCACGCCGGGATACTCCGCATCTACTAAAAGATAAGGAGTTAAATTGTGCTGAATAATCCAGTCATAAGTAGCCTGAACTAAATAGGGACGGAGTCTCGCCATCTTTTACACTAATCCTCTTCTCGCATTTCACGCTCAGCATCACTCAAACTAGTTTTGAAAGATTCACGATTAAAAATACGCGTACAGTAATCTTCAATGGACTTCGCTTGAGGTGGTAATTGAATACCCAAAATAGGCAGGCGCCATAACAAAGCAGCTAAAGAGCAATCCACTAAAGAAAATTCTTCATTTAGAAAAAACGGCGATTCTGCAAAAACAGGAGCTACAGCAACCAAGCTATCTAATAAATCAGTGCGCGCTTTTTTAACTTTAGCTTTATCTTCGTTTTTAATAATCGTATCCATTAAGGCATACCAATCTTCATCAATTCTCGCCATCATCAATCTATTTCGACTTCTGGCAACAGGATAAACTGGCATCAATGGCGGGTGGGGAAAACGCTCTTCAAGATATTCAGAAATAATACCTGAATAATACAAGACTAAATCTCGGTCAATTAAAGTAGGCAAATAGCCATAAGGATTTAATTCAAATAATTCTTCTGGCTTGCTATTGCCCGTTACATTGACAAATTCAGCCGCCACACCTTTTTCAGCCAAAACAATTCTAACTCGATGGCAACGTGGGTCGGTTTCATTATTAAATAAAGTCATCACAGAACGTTTAGTACTCACAACAGAAAGTCCTTCTAAAAAATTAGCGGGCCATTATAACGATTTCAAAGTTCTTGTCATGCAGGGCTCAATAGAAAACCTCAACACAAAACTTCAATATAAACCCCAATAAAAAAAGCCCCGCCAAAAAGCGGAGCTTTTACCAGATTCTCAAAAAATTTAAAAATATCTGAGCAAATTAACGCTTAGAATATTGAGGACGTTTACGTGCTTTACGCAAACCAACTTTCTTACGTTCAACTTTACGAGCATCACGAGTAACAAAACCAGCTTCACGCAAGGTAGGTCTCAAATTAGCATCATACTCCATTAGAGCACGGCTAATCCCTAAGCGAATCGCACCTGCTTGACCAGTCATCCCACCGCCTTGAACATTGACTAAAACATCAAAACGATCAGCGGCTTCAACTAAAGAGAGCGGCTGACGAACAACCATCTTGGACGTTGCACGACCAAAATAATTTTCTAAATCAACGCCATTAACGACGAATTTCCCAGTTCCACGACGCAAATAAACACGAGCGGTTGAAGTTTTGCGACGGCCGGTACCAATATATTGCTCTAGTGCTGCACTACTCATTATTCACTTACTGCCTTACTCAAATTAAGAACAACTGGGGTTTGCGCTGCATGAGGATGCGCACCACCCGCATAAACTTTTAACTTACGATACATGTCACGACCCAAAGGATTTTTTGGCAACATGCCTTGAATCGCAATCTCTAAAACACGCTCAGGATGACGCTCGATCATTTGAGCAAAAGTCGCTTCTTTTAAGCCTCCTGGATAACCAGAATGACGATAGTAAATTTTGCCCTGGGCTTTGTTGCCCGTCACTTGTATTTTCTCTGCATTGACAATGATCACATAATCACCGGTATCCACATGAGGGGTATACTCTGCTTTATGTTTACCACGAAGGCGCTTTGCGACTTCACTTGCCAGGCGACCGAGGGTTAAGCCCGCGGCATCCACCAATAACCATTGGCGATCAATATTTTCAGCCTTGGCGCTAAATGTTTTCATTACCATAACTTCCGTCACTTCCGTAAATTTAAATTTCTATAGACCTCAAAAAGAGGCGCGATCATACAGGACGAAAAAGCAACACACAATATCTTTTAAGTCTTTTAATTAAGTCTCTTAAACCAGCTAAATCAGCCCAAAATTTAAAAAACAAAGCCCTCTCCCCGACTTAAATCTTTTTGATAAAAATCCTTAAAATTTTTAAATAACGCTTGCTCATCTTTACAAAAATATAAGCACCCCTGGAAATAAATAAAAAATCGATCTGCGCAAGACCAAGCCTGATTTAAATCATGCATGACTAATAAAACCCCTAAACCCTGCTGCTTTAACTTTAATAAAACTTCTAAAAATTCTTGCTGATATAGCTGATCCAAATGCGCCATGGGTTCATCTAAGAGCAAATAAGAGCCTCGTAAATTTTCTTGATTTAACTTACTTAACTTACTTAACTTAATTAATTGCAATATTTTTTTTAAAATAAAAATCTTTGACTTCTCTCCGCCAGACAAAGACTGAAAAGACCTATTTAATAAATTTTTTACTTTTAAAATCTCGGCCCAGTGATTAATTATTTTTAAATCAACTTTAAAAATCTTTAATAGCTCTAAAACTTGATCATCAAATAAAACTTTGGATTCCTGGGTTAAATAAGCCAGATAATTCGCCCTAGTTTTAATAGTTAAATTTTTAATGTTCTCACCATTTAAAAAAACAGCCCCCTGATCTAGACCCCTCCAACCAGACAAAACATCTAATAAGCTAGATTTTCCAACGCCATTTAAACCCCAAATAACCACACACTCTCCGGGATTTAAATCTAAATAAATATGATCCAGTAAATGCCGACCACCTATTTTGACCAGGGCATTGATTAAACTTAATTGAATTAAATTCTTAGCACTCATGCTGATTCAAGCGCCCCAATTTCAGTAAAAATAAAATAAAAATAGGGCCGCCAATTAAAGCACTCACTGCGCCTACAGGCACTCTACTCTGTAAAAAACTCGTGCTAATTAAATCTGCCAATAAGAGCCAAATTACGCCAAAAAATCCGCTCGCCATGATTAATATTTTCGACCTAGTTCCTAGAAAAAATCTAGCAAAATGAGGACATAGCAAACCTACAAACCCAATGGGTCCTGCCAAGATCACTGAGCCTGCCAAAATTAAAGACAGGGCAATAATGATCTTTTGTTTTAACTTAATTAAATCAACACCCATGCTAAACGCTGCTCGTGCACCAAAATTTAATTTATCTAGATTTTGCGTGTTTAAAAACAAAATAATTAGACCAAAAAATATTAATAAAGTCGCCAAAATAACCATTCCAAAATCAGGCGCTTGAAAATCACCCAAACTCCAAATCATCAGCTGATTTAAATTCTCTTGATTTAAAAAAACCATAAACAAACTCATAAGCGCTGAAAAGCAGGTATTTAATCCCAGGCCCAGTAAAATAATGCCTGCCAGCCCTGTTTTTCTTATTCTTTCTCCTACTCCTCCGATTGAAAATTTTATTAAAACCAACATCAAAGAAAAAACGCCTAATAACGCACTCACAGCATAAGAAAAAACACCAAACTCCAGCGAATAATATTTAAAAATCCAAGCCCCAAAAAAACCGGCAAGACTCCCGCCTGTAGAAATCCCCAAAAGCCCTGGATCAGCCAAAGGATTTTCTAAAAAAATCTGTAACACCGCACCTGCCACACCCAAAGCAAGGCCCACTAAAATAATGGATAAAACATGAGGCAAAATTAATTTAAAAAATATTTTATAAATTAAAAAAATATGAGAATTTAAAAAAATAATATTAAAAAATTTATTATTAATATTAAAAAAAGAGAAAGAAAAAATTAAAGTTAAAAAAAGATCTAAAAAAAATAAAAATAAAATTAACACCAGCAAGCTGATAAAAATCATTTTCTTACTTTTTTTACAATATAAAAATTGACCCCTTTTGGGGCTTTGATTAAAGTCCATGCTCTTTTATTTATTTAAAAAATTGGGAAGACCCAGAATGACAATGAAGCGCGATTATAAGCCCAGAGGTGCTGCTAATAAGCAACTTTTAAATCAAATTTTAAGTCAAGAAGTGGAAGCTATTGCCCAGTTTAATACTGGGCCATTAGCAAGATCTCAAAATAAAACCAATAATAAAAATAATAATAAAACCCAATATTTTATTAAAAAAAATAGACTTTATCTCTTCATTTCATTATTAATTTTCTTGTCTTTCATAGCGGCCTATCTACACTATGACTTATTCTCAAAATCTCATTCTCAAACTCAAGTGGCCCTTAATAAGCCAGTTAGTCCAACTATTAGCATTCCTTTGGCAATTCACGCTACTTAACTTAACCCACTAATTTTTTATAAATTTTTTACGAATTTTTTAAATAAACTAGTTACACCCTGAGCTTCCATCAGCCTCTCGGCTTTCTCTGGAAAATAAATCATGCTTAATTTACAAGAAAAATCTTGGACGCTACTTCGAATACAAACTAGCAAATAAGCCAAGCCTGCCGTGTCTATTTGAGTCACTTGTTTTAAATCTAAAATCCATTCTTGAACGCCCGCCAATTCTTGATTTAATTTTTTAAATTTTAAAAAATCCTGAATCTCTTTTATTTTAAAAACAGTCATGGGACCAGAAAAAATCCAAGTTCTAGAGGTGTTTTCTAGTTTTTTATTTAAAACAGACTGGATACAAAGTTCTTGCATAAGATCACAACCAATTCGTATTAGGACGAATGACAGACGCTGTCGCAGGGTTAGGACCAGTCGCCATCGCTGTACTCATTGCTTTATTAAGCTCTGTTAATTTAATAATTAAACTTTGTATATCAGAAAATTGGTCAAATTGAGCTCTGAAATTTTTAGCAAAACTCACACCCTCTAGAGCAAAATCATAAATCTTCCAAACGCCTTGATCTCGCTCCATATAATAAGTCACTGAAGACGCAGTACCGCCGTTACGCGGCTGCAGCTGACCTGCAATGGCCACATAACCTAATTTTTTCCAGGCCTCTCCACGAATAGGGAAAACAACGATTTTATAATCCCCCATTTGTAATAAAGCACGAGAATAAGAGCGCGTTAAAAGCAAGCTAAATTGCTTCACAAAAGCCTGTTGCTGCGCGTCATTTGCTGTTCGCCATTTAGGCCCCAAAGTCATCGCCGCCATTCGCTCAATATAAATAATAGGTAATAAATGCTTGGTCACTAGATTATTTAACTCTCCAGGATCTTTAGCTAAAGCCGCCTGATTTTGATTAATCTCTTGCTGCAAATCTGAAATAGTTGTTTGCAGTATTAATTCTGGATTGTTATTTAAATTAGCAGCTGCAGTAACAGCTGGAATAGCAGCTGGAGTAGCAGCTGGAGTACTGGCATAGCCGAGATTAAAAGAAAACAGCGCTGATAAAATAACTAGCCCCAAATAATTTTTAGATTTTTTTAGATCTTGCGTTGCTTTTTTCATTAATTAAGCGCTCCTGTTTTTGCTGGCGCATCAGCGCCTGAAGTTTTATTGCTACTGCTGCTACTGCCACTCATAAAAGTCGAAATCAAAGATTCTAAACTTGTCGCGGAGTAAGTCGTCACAATCACACTGTTATTACTTAAATTTTTATCTGAATAACCTGGGGACAGACTCACATAGTTATCTCCCAGCAAAGAACTTCTGACAATACTGGCTGAAGTATCCTGGGGAAGATTATTAATTTTTTGATTGATACTTAAAGTCACATCCGCCGTATAATTTTTATCCAGGACGATTTGACTCACCTGCCCAATTTGAACCCCAGCGACGCGAACAGGCGCACGAATTTTCAAGTCCCCAATATCACTAAAAGAGGCGGTCACTTGATAAGAACCTCCACTAGAAAAAATTTGACTAAAAGCCAAACCACTTACTTTTAAAGCCAAAAAAGCCAAAGCCAGAGCGGCCATAAGCATAAAAATACCGACCAATAAATCTCCACGCCCTTGCTTCATAATTAAGATCCCCACTGATGAAATTAAAAAAATTAAAAATAAAATTAAAAATAAAAACTTATTGTCCAAACATAAAAGCCGTCAGGAAAAAATCTAATCCCAGCACAGCCAACGACGCATAAACCACAGTTTTAGTCGTCGCCGTTGCAATACCCTGAGAGGTCGGTTGGCAGGTATAACCCTGGAAAACACTGATCCAAGTGATCACAAAACCAAAGACGACGCTTTTAATTAAGCCATTAATAACATCGGATCTAAAACTCACAGAGGCCTGCATATTTGACCAAAAAGAGCCTGAATTGACCCCTAGCCAATGAACACTGACAAAATACCCACCCAAAATAGCCACGGCTGAAAAAATTAAAGTTAATAAAGGCATGGAAATCATGCCCGCCCAAAATCTCGGCGCAATAACGCGTCTTAAAGGATCCACCCCCATCATGCTCATAGAAGACAATTGTTCTGTTGCTTTCATCAGCCCAATTTCAGATGTCAAAGCACTGCCTGCTCTTCCAGCAAATAATAAAGCGGTGACAACTGGCCCTAACTCGCGTGTGATACTTAAAGCTAAAAGCTGACCTAAAAATTGGTCTGCGCCAAATCGCGATAAAGTATAAAAACCCTGGAGAACCAAAACAAAACCGATAAATAAACCAGAGACGACAATAATAATTAAAGACAAAACACCCACGGCATAGAGCTGGATTAATAAATATCTAAATCCAAACAATCCAAAAATAGTTCTTAAAACAAAAACGCCTGCTACTCCAAAATCCGCTGTGCTTTCTCGCAGAGAGCGGCCCCAGCTTTCTAATATTTTTAATAATTTTAATAGCTTTAATAACATGAAGACTTATTCCCAAATTCCAAAATTCAAAAATTCCAAAAAAATTAACTCTCTAAACAAAAATCTTGAGACAACCCAGGTGCAGGGTAATCAAAAGCCACAGGACCGTCAGGTTCTCCCCGCATGAACTGCCTAGTTTTTGGATTGGTATCGGCCAAAATTTCTTCAGGCGTGCCATGCGCAATAATTAATCCATCGGACAAAATAAACACATCATCTGCAATGGAGCACACTTCATGGACATCATGAGAGACAATAATAGAAGTGAGCCCCATGGCCTGATTTAAAGTTTTAATTAACTTAATTAAAACTCCCATCGAAATAGGATCTTGGCCCGTAAAAGGCTCGTCGTACATTAAGATTTCTGGATCCAAAGCGACGGCTCTGGCAAGCGCCACTCGCCTTGTCATTCCTCCAGATAATTCTGAAGGATATAAATCTCTCGCCCCACGCAAACCCACTGCCTGCAACTTCATTAGGACAATATCTCGAATCATATTTTCAGAAAGCGCCGTATGCTCTCTGAGCGCAAAAGCAACATTGTCAAACACGGTCATGTCTGTAAATAAAGCACTGCTTTGAAATAACAAACCCATTCGCTGCCGAAGAGAAAACAACTCTTTTCGAGAAAGATCAGCAATATCATTGCCGAGCACCGTCACTTTACCTTGATTCGGATTTAACAAACCGCCAATCAAGTGAAGCAGCGTTGTTTTACCAGTTCCAGAGGGACCCATAATGGCGGTAATTTTTCCACGCTGAATACTTAAATCAATTCCTTTGAAAATTAGGCGACTCCCCCGGCTAAACACCACTTTATCTAAACAAACTAAAGGGGCTTTATCTTGAAAACCATTTGGGGAATTATTTTGGGAATTATTTAAAACCATAAACCTAGATCAATACTTAATTAAGCTGAAATAAAAGTGGGCGAAGACTAATCACAGCTGCAATTTTATGCAATCTGGTTCATCTTTCTTCTCATCTTTTAAACCTCTCATCTTTTAAATTATTTTTTTAATTAATTTTTTATACCCTCTCATCATTTTCCAGGTCGCCCAGCGTCGACCCAGGCTGTTTTTTAATTTTTGCCACTTGGTATAACGACGATGCAAATTAATATGGGTCTGAGTTTTTAAATTCTCATCCGTCAATAAAGTCCCCAAATTTGAAATTAATAAATCCACACCTGAACGCTGAATATTGTCTAAATAGCGATCCACGGGTTCAAATTTAAAAAAATTCGAGGATAAATAAGCTTGCGTAAAAAATTTCTCAGCGCCCTTGTGGCTAATTAAAAGCGCGGCATTGGATCGAGAAGATTTGTGCTGAACTTCAAGCCGCAGCTCTTCCTGCTCTTCTTTTTGATGATTAAAAAACAACTTAGATAACAAAACAGTCTTAGGGACAGTCACCCCATGATAGAGCCGAATATAATCCCAATGTAAGCTAGGTAATAAAGACAGAAGCCAATTAATTTGCGCTTGCAACTTAACAAAATCACCCACTCGCACATCGTCTTCCAGCACGAGAGCACAAGGGATTTTTTCTCGCATTATTTTTTCAGCAATCGCCAGATGAGACCTAAAACAACCCACTTCGCCGTCTGATAATTGCTGCGAAAATTCTTCTGAATTATTTAATAAATTTTTTAGATTCTTTCGACCTTCTATGCCATCAAAAAAAACAATATCTAAATCCAGATTTAAACCAAAAGAAGCAAAATGCGCTTGGATTAATTCTCTTCTTGGGGATCCTTTCATACTTATAATAAAAATAGGGACAGGGAACTTGCTCATATTTTTTAATTTCTTATTTTTAATTTTTAATTTTTTTAATAATCCCATAAAAAAAATTCTAATTCTATTCAGAACATCACCCAGAAAATCACCCAGAAAATCATTTAAAAAACTAGGCGTGTTCTTCGCTATATTTTAACTATATTTTAACTTCCCAATCCTCTTGCCAGGACCTAAACTCGGCGCCTATTTTTTCATTATTTTTTCTGGAGCTTGATAATTTCTCATGAGCGATTCAAACCCTATTAATTTTAAATCCATTGATTATCTCACTGAAGGCAAACTAGTCATTCAAGTCGAGCAAAATGCTTTATCTAGATTGGCTGAAAAACTAGATCTTAATTTTTCCAAAGCCTGTGAGATTTTATTAAAAACAAAACAACTCAAAGGCCGAATTATTGTTATTGGCATTGGAAAATCGGGCCATATTGGCCATAAAATCGCTGCTACTTTTGCATCTACCGGCACGCCCGCTTTCTTTGTTCATCCTGCTGAGGCGGTTCATGGCGATCTTGGAATGATTAGTAAAGAAGATACAGTTTTATTTATTTCATCCTCAGGAAGCACGCCCGAATTAGTGACCCTGATTGACCCCCTGATGTCTATTGGCTGTCAAATTATTGCGATGACAGGCAAGCCTAATTCCCCCATTGCCAAAGCCTCTCGCGTTCACTTAGATGCCAGCGTTGACCAAGAAGCTTGCCCCTTAGGCTTAGCGCCCACGGCCAGCACAACGGCTGCTTTGGTTTTAGGCGATGCTCTAGCTATTGCGATTTTAAAAGCGCGAGGATTTACCGCAGAGCAATTTGGTTTGATTCACCCAGGAGGCACTTTAGGTCGGCGACTCTCGGTCAAAATTGCTGACTTAATGCACACTGGAGACGAGATTCCCAAGGTGCTTATTTCAGCTACTTTTTCTGAAGCTTTAGAGCAAATTAATCAGAAATCTTTAGGCCTAGTTTTAATTATTGATACCGAGGGTCGGCTTGCTGGAATCATGACAGATGGAGATATCCGCCGAAAATTAAGCACGCATGCTTTAGATTTTAATACGCCGGTTCAAGAACTCATGTCTAAAAATCCAAAAACACTGGGACCTGGAGATCAGGCCATTCAGGCTATTAATCTCATGGAAACTTATAAGATTACAGCTTTGGCCATTGTGAATGAGAATAAAATATTAGAAGGCGTGGTTCATATGCATCGTTTATTAAGCTCTGGGTTAATTTAAATTATGTTTGAAAATTTAAATAAAAATATTATTAAAAAAGCAGAGAAAATTTCTTTGTTAATTCTAGATATCGACGGCGTCATGACCAATGGCCAATTATTTCTAGACGACCAGGCCATTCAAATTAAAGCTTTTCATGTTCGAGATGGATTTGGCATTCGGCAATTAATCAAAGAAGGTATTGAAATTGCGGTGATTACAGGCCGAGAGTCGCAACTAGTTTCAGAAAGAATCAAAGAACTAGGTATTAATTATTTATTTCAAAATAGCCCTAATAAATTACCCGTATTTAAAAACTTATTAAAAACTTTAAATCTTGCTCCAGAAAATACGGCCTACATGGGCGATGACCTAATTGACCTGCCTATCATGACCCAAGTGGGTTTAAGTGCCTGCCCTCTGGATGCCTACTCTTTTGTTATTTCACATGCAGATTTTGTTTCAAAATATCCTGGTGGATCTGGCGCTGTTCGTGAATTATGCGACTTGATTTTACAGGCTAAAAACCGCCTGGAGCCTATTTGCCAGCAATTCTTAATCGATGGCTCAGAGCTTCCAACAAATCAGCCAACAAATCAGCCAAAAAATAATATAAGGCCCCAGTAAAACATGCTCTCTCGTCAATCTGTTTTAACTACGGCAGGATTAATTTTACTGGTTGGGCTGACTAATTATTTATCACTTAAAAAATCAAACTCTCAGCTTACAAAAGCTTCTCATACGCTTTATATAACTGGCATTGGGAATAATATTAATATTATTCAAACCACCCCCGCAGGGTCTTTGGATTACACCGCTCATGCCGAGAAAATCATTAAATACTCTGATGGAAAATCTCGCTTGTTTCATATCCAAGCTACTGATTTTAAAAATAACCCACCTTGGCATCTCACGGCTTTTAATGGCTGGGCTTATCCTAATAATTCACAAATTGATCTCTGGGATCAGGTTCATATTTTTCGCAATGCTGGCTTTAAAAATAAGCCTCTGGATTTCAAAACGTCTCAACTCACTTACTATCCACCGACAGACCTCGCGACGACTGATCAATTAGTTCAAATTTCAGAACCCAAGACTCATAATCTCACCACAGCCATTGGCTTAAGAGCCCACCCCAAAGCCCAAACTTTTCAACTTCTTTCTCAGGTACACAGCACATATGAACCGCCTATTTCTCATACTCTCTCTACTTCTTCTGATTCTTAATTTACCTATTCAAATTAATGCCCTGCCTTCAGACGACCAGGCTTTGATTTATGTCAAAAGCGATCAATTTCACATGGAAAATCTTGAAGGCCTGGCGACTTATACAGGCCATGTTGTTATTGACCAGGGAACTCGTCATCTCACAGCAAATACCGTGATTATTCATCGCAATGTAAACGGCCAGATTGACAAAATGACGGCTTTAGGCGACTCCAAAAATCCCGCTACGTTTAAAACACTGCCCAAGCCTGACAATCAATGGATCAGCGGCCATGGACTGACCCTCTATTTTTATCCCGTCACTCATACGCTGGAGATTAATCAAGCGGCTTACCTCACTCAAAGTGGCAATAGCTTTACAGGGGATCAAATTTTTTATAACACCGTCACTGAAGTGGTCAATAGCCCCGATTCTCAAATCGGCCAATCTCTCATGGTCCTTCAGCCTCTTAGTAAAAAATAAAATAAAAAATAAAAAATAAAAAATAAAAAATAAAAAATAAAAAGGCCCTTAATTTATGACTAATTTTAATCACTCCAGCTCTACTTTATCTGCTCAAAATTTAGCCAAACGCTATGCGTCTCGATGGGTTGTTAAAGATGTTTCTTTAGAAGTCAAAAGCGGCCAAATTATTGGATTACTGGGCCCTAATGGCGCTGGAAAAACAACGTCTTTTTATATGATCGTGGGTTTAATTAAAGCCAATAAAGGCAAAATTTTATTAGATGGGATAAATATTACTTCTAAGCCTATTCATTTAAGAGCCCAGCTTGGCATTGGCTATTTACCCCAAGAGCCCTCTGTTTTTAGAAAGCTAACGGTCGAAGATAATATTCGCGGAATCTTAGAGCTGCAGAAAAATCTAAGCCCTCAAGAACAAGCAGAAAAACTAGAGTCTTTATTACAAGAATTTCATATTAGCCATATTAGAAAAACCCTTGGCATGAGCCTTTCAGGCGGTGAGCGTCGTCGAACAGAAATTGCGCGTGCATTGGCAGGCTCTCCTAAATTTATGCTGTTAGATGAACCCTTTGCTGGCGTTGACCCTATTTCAGTCATTGATATTAAAAAAATCATTCGTCATTTAGCCGAGCGAGGCATTGGGATTTTAATTACTGATCATAATGTCCGAGAAACTTTGGATATTTGTGATTTAGCTTACATCGTCAATGATGGCGAATTAATTGCCCATGGAAATACGCAAGAAGTTTTATCCCACGAAGAAGTACGAAAAGTTTATTTAGGGGATCAATTCAGGCTTTAATTTTTAAAAATTTTTTAATTTCTTAGCCCTCATAAAAACTTAATAAACCCTTGCGAGATCTTAAGTCTTCATGTTCTAATTAAACTTATTAGACGGTGTTTAACAAAAGTATTTTAATTTATTTATTTTTAGGAGGATCCCATCATGACCTTACAATTAACTGGCCGACATGTTGAAATTACACCTGCAATTCGTGATTTCGTCACTCAGAAGATCACTAAAATTTCCAAACATTTTGATTCTATTACTTCCACTCATGTGATCCTAAGCGTTGAAAATCATCAGACTTTTTTTGCAGAAGCCAAAATGGATATTTCAGGCGCACAAATTTTTGCAAAAACTTCTGACAATAATATGTACGCAGCGATTGATTTATTAATAGACAAATTAGATAGGCAACTGATTAAACATAAAGAAAAAATCAAAAGTCATTCTGGTCCTAAATTAATCATCAAGGACGAAGATGAAGATCTAGAGTGATCCTAAAATAATCTTAAAATGATCTCAGTTACTTCGACTTCTGCACACGCCAATTTGGTTTTAATTAATCAAATTGGCGTTTTACTAATGGGCCCCAGTGGCTCTGGAAAATCTTATATTTCTCACCAGCTGGTTAAGTTAGATCCAATCAAACATCAACTCATCAGCGATGATTTAGTCTTGCTTTTTTTAAGCCCGAAAAATCAAGATCCGCAAATTTTATTAGGCACTCACCCCCATCATCCCGATCAACTCCAACCCATTGATCTTTTAATAGACCTAGGAAAAAATCCTGAGTTTTTAAATCTAGCCAAGCAACACCCCCTGCTTTCCCATATCCCTTATCAGATAAATTTTTATCAATTCCTTGTCAATTCAAAGACCTCACTTGCTTCGCTGTAGAAACTCTTGCAAAAAAATTGGCCCCAAAGTAACCTTCGCTCCGCTTTTGTCACAGAGATCAAAACCAGTGGTAACCATATGATAAGTATTTTGCTTATAACTCACGGCCAGATTGGCCTGGAGCTTTTAGAAACAGCAAAAAATATCTTAGGCCAACTTTCCATTCCAACGGCCTGCTTAAGTTTAAATAATAAAAGCGATGTTTCTTTAATTAAAAACCAAGCGGCTCAGCTCGTTAAACGCCTTGACCGTGGTCATGGTGTTTTAATCATGACGGATCTTTATGGCGCGACGCCTCATAATATTGCGCATACTTTAAGCCACGAGAACTTAAGCAATAATTCAATACCTATACCTCAGGCCATTGTCAGCGGCTTGAATCTCCCAATGCTCCTGCGTGCTTTAAATTACGCTGCTGAGCTTTCTCTAGAAGACCTTGCCAATAAAACCACTCAAGGCGGACATTTGGGCATTACCTGCCAGCAAGTTGAGTTAAAAATAGCGGCGGATGTATAAAAAATTGCTCGAAAAAAATATCAAACTTATTAATAAGCTCGGCCTTCATGCGCGAGCCTCTGCCAAACTCGTCAACCTTGCAGAAAGATTTGAATCTGAAGTGTACTTAGTCCGAGAAGATAACCAGCTCATTGCCAGTTCTAAAAGCATCATGGGTCTGATGATGCTCGCTGCACCTTGCGGCACAGCTTTTATTTTAAGAGCTGAAGAAGGCCCAGATTCCGAGACTGCCATTCAAGCCATTTTGGATTTAATTAATAATAAATTTGGTGAAGAGTCTTAAAAAAACTTAAAAAAACTTAAAAAAACTTAAAAAAACTTAAAAAAAAACTTTACACACCTACAGGCTCCAGAAATACAAACTCTAAATTAATTTTAATTTTTAAATTTTTATTCAAATTTGAATTTAAATCTTGCGCCATTTGAAATTGTTTTAATTTCATCACGGGATAATTTTTTAAAATTCCCAGCTCATAAAAATTTAAAAAATCCTGGTAACGCCCTTCCATTTGCATATTTAAATTTCCTAGACCCAGACCCTCCTGACCCCCTGTCATTGCTATAAAACTAGGATCTAATCCAATTTTAAAATTTTGTAATCCAAACTTTTCTGCCTCTTGAGAAAAAACAAAAATCAGAGACTCTAAATAATTCTGACTGGGTAAGACTCCTAATAAATCATTTAAATTTTTGAGAGCAGGCTGATCTTTCAGATTTTTTATTTTTAAGCTTTCAATATTGTTCGAAATTTTTTGACTCAAGTTTTGCTCAGCCAGCTTATTTTTATGCAAAACTATATTCTCTAAATCCACAGGCCTTATAAACAAGATATAAAACCCTAGGCCCAACAATAACTCTAAACCTAGCCCCCCTAGAAAACCTAAACCTGGCCTGGTTTGCAATACTTTTAATAAATTTTCCAAGCTTATTCCCCTTCGCCACGCTGAGCTTGAATCAAAAAATGATGTTCTTGCGTGCTCAATATTTCGACCCGAGACCACAAGGGCTCTTGTTTTAAATTGGAAACAAAAAGATCTAAATCCCGACTGAAAAAACCATCTAAGTTCAAACCCTGGCTTTCTTTAAAATCCAATTGATTTAAAAAAACACCAGACGGCGTAATCCGCAGTAAGTTTTTAAAAAACACAGACCACTCTTCAGACTCTCTCGAATAAGTTAATAACAAATCTAACTTTCCAGCCTGACTCACAAAATCTTGCCGCTCCTGATTTAATAAATTTAATTTTTCTTTCTGAATATTATTAAAAAAAATTTCTTGGTTTACTTCAGCTAATAAACATTTTTCTTGTGTTAAATAATCTGACTTTAAATTATTTAAAAACCAAAAAATTAACACCCCTATTAAAAACAAAAACAAAACCACTAAAAACCACTCTCTGCTTAGCTTTTTCAGCCTTCTCTCCAGGCGATAATTTAATAAATTAGTTAATTTTTCTGCCATTCCAGAACCCCCATCGCCAGGCTATACACTTGCTGATATTTTTCTGGGATTTGCTCTAAATCTAAAATCCCCGCTTTTTTTAATCCACTCATTCTATGGTCTGTCTGAGTACAGGGCTCCGCTAAAACAGGTTTTAAATTACTAGCTTTAAGCCAGGCTATATTTTTATTAATAAAATTTAATTCAGTAATAATCACTGAAATTTTATTAAAATTTTTAATCTTAAAATCCACGGCCCATTGATTATTTTTATTATTTAAATCAACTCCATGATTTTTATTTAATACAAAAGCAATCTGCTGCTGTATTAAATCATCGACTAATTTTTTACTTTTATTTTTATTTTTAAAAAACTCAGCAAGCTCAGGAGTTAAATCTATTTCAAAATTTTGAATTAAATCATTCGGCACTAAAAAACCAACCTGGCTGTTTTTAATTTTTTTAAAAATTTCTAAATTTTTAAATTCTTGTAACTCACAAGTTCCAAAAAATTTTTTATTATCTTTATTATTTTTAACCCAGCAAAAATCTAATAAATCTTCTGGCTTAGTAACATCCAATATCAGGCCCAGCACACCTGCTTTTATTTTTAACACCACGTTCTCTTTATGTTTTTAATTACTCTCTAAAAACAAAAACAATACGGGAATAAAATAATATTTTCTACGGCGTCATTCTCAGAGTTATTCCCAGAGTTATTCCCAGGGTCATTCTCTGAAGACAATTGTAAATAGGCGTGTATTTTTGCAATCAGAACGAAATAAATAAACCTGTACACCCTTGTCGCACAAGGATCCTGGCTTTACTCTCCAGCTCTTTCATTTATCTCTAGTAAATACTCATGAGCACCCCTCAAAATTCTCGAAAACTTTTAAGCCTATTTATCCTAGGCATGAGCTCAGGACTTCCCGCTGTTTTAATTGGCAGCACTTTACAAGCTTGGTTTACTCAATCGGGCAGTTCTCTTTTAATTCTGGGATTTTTAAGCTTAATCGGCCTGCCTTATACCTATAAATTTCTCTGGTCTTTTCTTTTAGATCGCTTTAATTTGAATTTTTATAAAATCAGCCAGCATCGCTCTTGGATCTTACTCACCCAATTTATTTTAATTTTCTTATTATTTTTATTAGCTAATTTCTCCCCAAGCAGCCAGCCCAAGCTATTAGCTAGCCTGGCACTTATCATTGCTTTTGTTTCAGCCACGCAAGATATCGCAAGCTCTGGTTATCTAGTCGATATTGGAAAAAATCACTCTGGCCCCAGTGCCGCAAGTTTTATCACGGGTTATAGAATTTCAATGATTATTGCGGGTGCTCTAGCTTTAATTCTGGCAGACCACTTGGGCTTTAAAATCACTTACCAAATCATGAGTAGCTTAATGCTCGTATTTTTTATTTTAAATATTTTAATAATTCCCAATCCTGTTCAGCAAACTCAAAGACCCCATAATATAAAAAAAGCCATTACTGAACCTTTTTTAAATTTCTTTCAAAAATATCCAGTAAAAATATCTTTAAGCCTTTTGGCTCTCTTATTTTTTTACAAACTCGGCAATGCTTTTTTACTCACTTTTAATACTGTTTTTTTATTAAGAGTCTTACATTTTTCTTTAACAGACTTAGCGCTAGCTAATAAAATCATGGGGCTTATCGCTGCTTTATTAGGCGGCTTGGCTGCTGGCTTTTGGATGAGAAAATTAAGTTTATTTCAGGCGCTTTTACTCTTTGGTTTAATCCAAGCGTTTGCGAATTTAAGCTATGTATTTCTAGCTTGGATAGCTCACCCTAGTTTTAACTTAATGGCCAGTGTTTTATTTATTGAATATTTTTGCTCCGCTTTAGGCTCTACGGCTTTTATTGCTTTAACGATGCATCTATGTGATTTGAAATACTCGGCTTCTCAATATGCTTTATTAAATTCTCTGGAAAGCTTTGGGACCGTGTATTTAGGCCCCATTGCTGGATTTTTATTAGCAAGTTTAAAAATAAGCTGGCCAGAGTTTTATTTTTTAAGTTTTATATTGGCCCTGCCCGGTGTTTTTTTAGTTTTTTTATTAAAAAAATATTTTTAATTATCTAATTCCATCGAGACTGGGCCCTGATTTTCTTGATCATCTAGATCAGCTGGATGATTCGCCCATGCCAAGGCCAAAAGGTGATGTCGAGGCATACGGTTAATCACAGGCGGCTCACGGAACCCTAGCCAGGGTTCTGGTTCTGGAGCTGGAAGCGGCGCCACGTGAAATACAGGGCCTAGAACAGCTGGAACACCCGGTGGAAGCAAGGCCTCCCGCCTTATCATCGGCCCCGCTTCTGGATCAACTCCCCCCACAAAAGGATTTATATTAAGACCCCCGATCATTTTTATTTAGTCACTCCTTTTATCAAATTTTATCTCAAGTTTTATCAAGCCAATCTGGCGCAATCTGTATATAATTTTGCCCTTCAACTCCAGAACAAAATTAGAAAAATAAACCATGTTTTTATTTGCTGAGCTCAACCATCGCCTATCGACTTACATGTCCCGAGAAAAAATAGACATCATTGTCGATAGCTTTTTACTCGCCGCCGATGCGCATGAGACTCAGACAAGATCTTCTGGTGAGCCCTATATCACCCATCCAGTAGCAGTAGCTTGTTTATTAGCCGAAATGCACATGGACCCAGAAACCATCATGGCGTCATTATTACATGATGTGATTGAAGATACCCACTACTCCCATGCAGATCTAGAGGCTTTATTTGGCGAAAAAGTCGCTGAATTAGTCGAAGGGGTGAGTAAGCTCACTCAGATTTCTTTTGGCTCTAAAGCCGAAGCTCAAGCTGAAAATTTTAGAAAAATGATTTTGGCCATGGTCAAAGATATTCGTGTGATTATTATTAAACTCACAGACCGCTTGCATAACATGCATACTTTAAGTGCCCTGAAGGCTGAAAAACGCCGTCGAATCGCTATAGAAACCCTCGAGATTTATGCACCCATTGCCAATAGACTGGGCATGAACAGTATTAAACGATCTTTTGAAGATTTAGGTTTTCAGGCTTTATATCCCATGAGATATCGTGTTTTAAAAGAGTGTGTTAAACGCGCTCGGGGTAATAGACAGAAGCTCATGGAAAAAATTCAGGCGGGTTTAGCCGAAAGATTGAAACAAGAAGGCGTGAGTCCAGAACATATTTTTGGTCGAGAAAAAAGATTATTTAGCATCTTTAAAAAAATGAAAAATAAAGGCCTGCCTTTTTCAGAAATCATGGATGTCTACGCCTTTAGAATTATTGCCAGAGACTTGCGTGAGTGCTATGTCCTGCTAGGCGCTGTTCATAGTGTTTACACCCCGATTCCAGGGCGCTTCAAAGACTATATTGCCATTCCCAAAGGCAATGGTTATCAGTCTTTACACACTAGTTTATTTGGACCTCATGGGGTTCCTATTGAAATTCAAATCCGCACCCAAGAAATGGAAGAACATGCGGAAGCCGGCATTGCCGCCCATTGGTTATATAAATCAGGCGGCGGATACACCTCTACTACAGAGTTAAAAACCAGAGAGTGGCTACAAAATTTATTAGACATGCAATTAAGATCTGTCAGCTCTTTAGAATTTATCGAAAATGTGAAGATCGACCTATTTCCAGATGATGTTTATGTCTTCACTCCAGGCGGTGATATTAAACAATTACCCAAAGGCTCCACGCCGATTGATTTTGCTTATGCCATTCATACAGATTTAGGCAATCACTGTATTGCCGCAAAAATAGACCGTCGTTTAGTCCCTCTCTCTCAAGTATTAAATAACAGTCAGACGATTGAAATTTTAACCTCACCTACTGCGACGCCCAATCCAACTTGGCTTAACTTTGCTTTCACACCAAAAGCCAAAAGTGCGATTAAATTTTTTCTTAAATCTCAAGAAAAAGAAGAATCTATTACTTTGGGCCATAAATTATTAAATTACTCACTACAAGAATTTAAATTACGTTGGGAAAATATTGGCTTAAAACCACGCGAGCAATTATTAAAAAATTTAAGTTTCGCTCAAGAGTCCCAATTATTTCTAGAAATTGGCATAGGTCTTCGTGCCAGTGTGGTCGTCGCGCATCAGTTACTAGATCTTTTGCAAAATCTTGAAGCAAGCCAAACTCATGCTCAAGCGCATGACCCTGATAATAAAATAACCCTGTCAGGATCCGAGGGCATGAAAATAACTTATGCGACTTGCTGTTATCCCATTCCCGGAGACGATGTTCGAGGTCTCTTAGAAGTGGGGGCTGGGATTAAAGTCCATCGCTCTGAATGTCCCGTATTATTAAATGCTGACAAAATTAAAAGTAATCCGCATGCCTATATCCATGTCCGCTTTTCTGAACAACAAACCAGAACTTATCCCGTCAAGCTCACTATTTGGATGCGAAATATTAAAGGCGCAGTGGCTGATATTGCGAACACTATCGCTGATCAAGATGTGAATATCGGCGAGTTTCAAATCAATGAACTAGATAACATCCAGGGTGTTTTATCCGCCGTCATTGAAGTCAAAGATCGGAAACATCTTGCTGATGTCCTCCGCCGAGAGCGCCGATTATCTTGCGTGACGCGCATTGAGCGCTTAAAACCTAGTTCTAAAATTTTAAAACTTTAAAAACTTATTCAGACTTATTTAAACTTATTCAAACTTACCCACACCCTGACCCACAGAATCTGTGGGTATCTTATTTTTATTTTATTTTTTAAATTTTTTTAAATAATTTTTTAAAAAATTATTTTCTATGCACATCTATCCAGAGCTTTATCCACAGGCTGATCCACTGAATTTGTGGGTAAGTTTTTTAATTTAAATCAAAAAGACGCCACAGGCCCAATAAAACTAAATCTGGCTCGACATGATCAAATAATTTTTCTTCTTTAAATAACTGGGAAAAACCACCCGTCGCAATAATTTTTAAAGATTTAAAATTACTATTGTTTTTATTTTCTTCTTTTAACCTAGTAATCACTTCACGCGCTAAACCCAAGGCCCCGAAATACAAACCAGATTGAATATTTTCAATCGTATTTCGACCAATTAAAACATTCGGCTTTTGAATTTCCACTTGAGGTAATTGCGCGGTATTTAAAGACAGGGCTTCCATCGATGTTCTAAAACCTGGGGCGATTAAACCACCCTTCCATTCGGCTTTTTCAGTCACAAAACTAAAAGTCGTTGCCGTACCAAAATCGACGATTAATTTATTTTCTTTTGGATATAAAAACTCAGCAGCGATAGCACTGGCAATTCGATCTGAACCCACTTCTTGAGGGTGAAAGACGTCGATTTTTAAACCTGTTTTCACATCAAAATTTAAAACCAAGGGTCTTAATTTTAAATATTTTAAACAGGCTGAATGGACTGAATATAAAAGATCCGGCACAACTGAACTAATAGACACGGCTTTGATTTGATCTGGATCAAAGCCATTTTCTCTTAAAATACTGCGTAGAAATAACCCATATTCATCCGAGGTTAATTTGCTTTTAGAGGACTTTCGAAATCGCAAAACAATCTGATCCCCTAGAAACAAACCCGCAAAAAGTTGTGTATTACCAATATCAATCGCTAAAAGCATGAGATCAATCTCCAGGGAATTTTTATTATTAATTTTTTATTTTTATAAAGGAGCTGGGGCTCCTGTAGGAGCTTGCTTTTCTCCTAATTTAATAGGCGTTGCAAAAAAACCAGGAGCAAAAATACTACTGCTCATAGGTATTTCGCCAGGCGCTTTACTAGTGCTGGCACAATGAATCACTTGCGGAGAATCGGGTGGCACAGGCGCGCCTGTCATAAGAGGGGGATCCATCGCAAGCGAAGCCACTGGAGATGGACCTGGAACTGAGCCTGAAATGGCACAAGTCGCTGAGCTGCCAAGAGTTACGGCAGACGCCCCACCCTCGATTGGCTCAAACTCAACATAGACTAAGTTGGCGATAGTCTCGGCTGGGAGCTGGGCCACCCTAGGAAAGGGCGTATCCCCTCTTCCGGCACCGCCAATACGCCAGCCTAATCCACGAATAATTCCATCTTCAGCCCCTGATTTATCTCCAAGTTCTCCAGACATTTTTTTCACCCCTCATGTTTTTATTAAAATTTATTAAAAAATTAAAAATAGAATTTTGAAAAACTATGTTTTACAGGGTGCTTTTTTTACTGGTTTAACTTCTGGAAATCAAGGATATTTTAATAAGAATTTATTGCAGATTTACTTGCTTTATAATCTCTAAATCAAACCCTCGGTCATATAAAAATTTCCGAGCTTTTTGATTGGTTTTATAGTCAGACAAATCAAGATTTTTAAATTTTTTGTTTAAAATATTTAACGCTATTTCTGTGAAATTAATATTTAAATGATTGTTTTCCAGCTCTTCTAAAACTTGATTAATTAAATTTAAACCTAAGCCCTCTTGACGCAGGGCCTGTCTAAAATAATTCGGGCCATAGCCTTTTTTAGCTCGAGAGCGAATATAACTTTCGGCATATTTCTGATTAGATAAATAATTTTTTAAAACCAATTCTTGAATTATTTCTTGGATTAATTTGGGAATTATTTCCCGGCTTATTTCCCCCGCAAGAAGAGAAATAGAATCAGCGTCAGAGCGACTTAGAAAAACCCTCGCACTGGCTAATAATTTTTTAGATAGCTCTAATTCTGAGTGCTCTCTTAAAGATAAAAAAACAATGGCTTTGTTTTTTAAAAAGACATAGAGATCTTGAGTTTCTTTTTTTTCCATCAGAAATTGATACCCCTCAGATGATCGTCACCCCGGCGGAGGCCGGGGCCCAGTAAAAAATCTGGATACCAGCCTTCGCTGGTATGACGATGCCAAAACCTACAGCTCTTCTTCTATTTCTGATGCCACTTCTGCAGGGGCAATATCCAGGCTGACTAGTTTATTTAAAAACGCCTCACGAATATTTTTTTCCAGCGTCGCAGCAATGGCTTTGTTTTCTTTTAAAAACATTCTCGCATTGTCTTTCCCTTGGCCAATCTTCGCCCCTTCATAGGCATACCAAGAACCAGATTTATCTACTAATCCTGCTTTGACACCTAGCTCTATTAATTCGCCTTCACGAGAAACCCCTTCGCCGTAATAAATATCAAATTCCGCTTGTTTAAACGGAGGAGCGACTTTGTTTTTGACGACTTTAATTCGGGTTTCATTGCCGACTAATTCTTCGCCTTTTTTAATACTGCCTGTTTTTCGAATATCTAATCTGACGGAAGCATAAAACTTTAAAGCATTGCCTCCCGTCGTTGTTTCTGGATTGCCAAACATCACGCCAATTTTCATGCGAATTTGGTTAATAAAAATAACTAGGGTATTCGAGCGTTTAATATTGGCTGTGAGCTTTCTTAAAGCCTGGGACATTAATCTCGCCTGGAGACCCATATGAGAATCACCCATATCGCCTTCGATCTCAGCTCTGGGTGTTAAAGCCGCCACAGAATCTATAACCACGACGTCTACCGCACTAGATCTGACTAACATATCGGCAATTTCTAAAGCCTGCTCGCCATTGTCTGGCTGAGAGACTAAAAGATCTTCAACTTTGACACCCACAGCCTGAGCATAATTAGGATCCAGAGCATGCTCTGCGTCTATAAACGCCGCTGTGCCGCCAGTCTTCTGGCACTCTGCAATCACTTGTAAAGTCAAAGTAGTTTTCCCTGAAGATTCAGGGCCAAAAATTTCAATAATTCGCCCTTTTGGCAAGCCGCCTATTCCTAAAGCAATATCTAAGCCTAAAGAGCCTGTGGAAATCACTTGAATATCTCGGCCCTCGGGAGAATCTCCCATACGCATCACTGAGCCTTTTCCAAATTGTTTTTCGATTTGAGACAAGGCACCCATCAGCGCTTTACGTTTTGAATCATCCATGGTTTATTTTTACTCCTGCGTAAAATTAATAAATAAAAAAAAATTAAAAATATTAAACATTAAAACGCGCTATTTTGACGCTTGAATTTTAATATGCAAATACATCATCGCTAAAAGAAACAAGCTGCCAATCAGTACAAAAGAACCCAAGATTCCAAAAGGTAAAAGACCCAAAATCCAGACCGCTAAAGCACTAATTAAAACAGCAATAAAATTCATGACACTAGAGGCAGACGCGCGGTCTGTAATAGCATTCGAGGCAATATAAGCCGCAGCGGGATAAGTAAAACTCGAGAGAAAAAATAAACAAGCCGTAATCATAAAAAAATAGAGCGGATTATTTAATTTCAAAACAATAAATAAAAATCCTAGCAAGAGCATTAAAAAAGCAGCCAAGCTCAAGCTTAATTTTAATAATTTGTCAGCCGCATATTTTTTCAAACAGTAAGCTGCCATCAAAGACCCCACGAGCATGCTCAAAGTATTTAATAAAAACCAAGAGCCATAGGTAGACGCTGAGAGATTTAAAACGCGACTGGAAATCAAAGGCGCAGCCACTGAATTGGTATAAGAAAACAGGCCTACCGAACTAACCATCAAAGAATAAACAATTAATTTTTTATGCTTAAAAGCGCTGAAATAATTATTAAAAATAACTCGGGGATGAATGGTTTGTTTTATCTTTAAAGTCTCTTCAAAAAATCCCGTGCAAATTAATAAAGCGACCCCATAAATCATTAAGACCCAGAAACAATCGACCCAATTAAAATACCGAGTGACTAAGCCACCGATATAAATGGCTATGCCTACTGAAGTCGTAAACGAAATCGTCGCAAAGGACATGGCATGCTTAGCCCGCTCTGGGCTTAAATATTCGTTCAATAACATAAAAGTACAGCAGAGCCCTGAAGCGGCACCCAGCGCCGTAATACCCCGCGCTAAAACTAAGACCCAAAAGATATGCAAGGGCACTGCTAATAAACACAAAAAAATTCCCACTAGATTTAAAATTAATCCCGCTCTTAAAGCCCACAAACGACCATATCTATTCGCCAATGGCCCGTAAATTAACTGCCCTAAAAAATAACCAATCAAAAAAACACTGATCAAATTCGAAACCACTGCGTCACCGACAGCCCATGTTTTTTCAATTACAGGTAAAGCAGGCGTAATAATGGCGCAGGAGCTTGAAGCAATGCTGATATAACAAAGCAGCAGTGGAATCTTCCAGGTTTTCATTAAACTAAATTCTCCCCTTCTTTTAGATTTAATAAACCTTCTGGTAACTGAGCTTTAGGAAAAGCTTGGAGACAGGCCAAGATTAAAATCACGCCAGAAAAAATCGCCATCACTAATAAATCAAAATATTTGGGAATCAATCCAATCCCGCCAAACTGGCCTAAATAAGAAATTAATCCCAAGCCTGGCAAGTAAATAAACACCCAGAGACTGTGTTTTAAATTCAAATTTTCTTCTGATTTAAAAATTCGCATCACCGTTAAAATGACCAGGCCTAATAAGACCGCCACTAACATATGCCAAACTGTCACCCAGCCCGTCCAATAGACTAAAAGATTGCTAATCGTAAAAGCCAAATAAGAAAATAATTTCGCAAATTTTAATTTAAAAACTCGCCGACCCTCTGGATAATTTTGTCTTAAAGACAAGAGCGCAATAGGCCCAATCGCATAACATAAAACAAAGGCAGACACTAAAAAGCTGACCATCCCTTGCCAGCCTGGCGCCGGGAAAAACAAGAGCATGCCAATCACAAAATTCAAACCAATCGCAATAGAGGGCACGCCGCGCTTAGATAAAGTTTTAAACATATTGGGCAAGAAGCCATTTTCACTCATCGCATGAGCGACTCGGGCTGAAGTTGTAATAAAAATTAAAGCGGTCCCTAAAGGCGCAATAATGGCAATTAAAAAAACTAATATTTTTAAATGATTTAATCCTAGCTCTGAGGCTAATCCCACAAAGGGACTGGAATCTAAAGAAAAATGCACCTGGGACCAGCCTTGGGCAATATGAGCTGAAGACAAAGCGCCAATAAAAGCCACTTGTAATAAAAAATAAATCAATAAACAAATCCCTAAAGCCCCTAATAAAACCAGGGGAATCACTTTCTGAGGATTCTTGGCTTCTCCCGCCAAAACAATCACGGGTGCAAAGCCGACAAAAGACAAAATAATCCCGCCATTAGTTAAAGCAGAAGCCATGCCGTTAAACCCACTAGGAAACACACCGCCTTCTAATTTATAAAAATTCCCCAGATGAAAACTTACCCAGAGCAAGCTGACAATAATCACTAAAGGCACAATTAACTTAAACCAAACAATCACCGAGTTATATCTTGAAAGCCATTTCACACTCTGCAAATTAATCACACACATGAGTAATAAAATTAGCGCCGCTGCCAGATATCCTTCCAAACTTAAGACCGTCAGACCCCCTGACTTTTTAACTAAAACCGGATACACGGACGCGAGATACTGCAAGACGCCCATGGTTTCAATCGGCGGCACCGCGGCATAACCCAGATATAAAACCCAGCTAAAAATAAAACTGGTCAAAGACCCATGAGTAAAATGCATAAACCGCGCGCTGCCTCCAGAGATTGGAAACATGCACGCTAACTCTGCAAAAGTCATCGCAATTAATAAAATCGAAAAAAAGGCAAAGACCCAGGCCAATAAAGCCGCAGGACCCGCCAACTGAGCCGCATAGTAAGGCCCGAATAACCAACCCGACCCCAATATGCCGCTCACCGCTGTAAACATTAATCCCACAGGACCAATCGATCGTTTGAATGTCATGTCTTTAAATACCCTTTAAATATTTTTTAATTAAATCTGCTATCTCGCGCTCGCGCTCTCCGCGACCCTCTAAATCTTGAACCAATTCACTCACGGTTAATAAACTCAAAATGGGAATTCCTTGGGCCTCCACTGGATTTTTTTCTTGTCGATCCAAGCTAATCACTACACCCGCAACCACCGCGCCATGAGACTCAATCATCTTTTGAGACTCTAAAAAAGCCGTCCCCCGAGTGATCACATCATCAATTATTAAAACCCTGGAATTATTTGTAATTTTTTCACCGACGATTAGCCCACCTTCCCCATGGTCTTTAACTTCTTTGCGATTAAAACAAAAAGGTTTATTCACCCCGTATTTTTTAAATAGGGCCATACACACCGCAGAAACCAAGGGAATACCCTTATAAGCCGGACCGAATAAAAGATCATAATCAATGTTACTTTCTACAATTTTATCCGCATAAAATTCTGCCAAAATACTTAAAGACTCTCCGGTTTTAAATTGCCCTGCATTAAAAAAATAAGGGCTTCGTTTTCCAGACTTTAAAACAAAATCACCGAATAAAAGTACTTCTTGGGCCATTAAAAAATCAATTAATTTATTTTTATTATTCAAACTCAATAAACCTCAAAAAAATTTCGCAAACCGCGAAGTATCCATGTTACCCTCCTGCGAAATCAAGCAGTATTTTTTATAAAAAATTTTTAATTCTTATGATCTACGACCTCCCGCCTATTATTATTTTTAGCGCTGAAAATACAGCCACTCCAGCCCTCACTCCAGCCCTCACTCCAGAAAAAAATTCAGCTCAAGCTCCCGCTGAAACTGCTCAGAAAAATTTCTTAAATTCCCTTCAGCAAACTCAAGATTTAAATTTTTTTCAGGGCCAAAACAGCGCTCAGATTAGCTCTATGGGCACCGGCCAAGCCATTAGCTTGCGTGGCTTTGGAGACAACGCCGTCTCTGATATTTCTATTACTTATAATGGCATTGCTTTAAATCCCATCAGCCTTTCTGGCAGCGACTTAAATTTAATCCCACTTTCTCTCATTCAAGATTATTCCCTCAACTCTTACTCCAGCTCAGATCAAAATTCACTGGGAGGGTCTATTAGTTTTAATACTCAAAATAATTTAAATAATTTAAAAACTAATTCTCCAGATCAAACTTATTTCTCTCTCTCTCAACCCGTGCCGTTTAATCAAATCAATCAACACAATCAAACACACCCACTGCAAAATATTACTTTTTCTCAAACTCATTTTTTTTCTAATAATCCCCAAGAAATAAATAATATTAAACTCTTCACTTTTAATAATTTTATTAATACCCAAAGAGATTTTAATAGCACTACTATTTCCCAATTTGGCTTACAAACTTTTCATCAAGACTTAACTCATACACAAGAATTTTTTATTCAAGCAGGCCCTGAATACGACCAATATTCTGGTGCTTTAACTCAAGAACAAGTCAGTCAAAACAGAACTCAAATAGGCGATATGCCTGGGGATTTTGACTCGCAAAATTTACTGACTTCTTATAGCTCCAGCACACAAATTTCAGAATATTTAAAAACAAAAATAATACTCACCCATTTAGAACAAAACGGCGAGGGCACTTGGTTTAATGCTGATTTAATTCCCCAGAGCACTTATCAAACCAACACCGAAAGCTCTAGCATTTCGCCCAGTTTAATCTTTACAAACTCGCACCAAACTTCAGTAAAATTTTCAGAAAATTTAACACAAGCCACTTATACCAATACTTATGCTTTTCCTGCTGACTCTAATCAAATTTCCAGCTCTACCCTTAATCAGGCCCATCAATTAAGCGCCGACTCTGGTTTTGAATTTAAAAAAAATCTCAATACATTCTGGGCAATCAAAACCGGCGCAAATCAAATTTTTGCCCATCAATCTGACCCCGCTAATCCTAATAATTCTAATTATTCTAATAATCCCAGTATTTCTATCTGGCATCTCGACTCTTTATTTAAGATTAATCACTACTGGGACTTATCTTTGCGTCGAGAAGGGTCCTATAGACTCCCGCTCTCTGACGAAAATACAGACAGCTTGCCTAATACAGAGCTCACCCCAGAAACTAGCATTGATTATTCCGCGACTTTGAGATTTAAAAATAACTATTTTTTTAATAGCAGCCTCGAGCTTTATCAATTAAATATTAACCATGAGATTGCCTATATCCCTGCGAATTCTAATAACCCTAATAATCCCAGCCCTTTTGGTGCCAACATTAATTTACCTAAGACGCAAAGACAGGGCCTGATTTTAAATATTCAAGAAAATCTAAGTTCTTTGTTTAATTTATTTAAGCAAACTTCAAAACCCTGGACACTCTCAGAGTCATTAAGCCTGATGAATAATCAATTTACTAATACCCATCAAACTATTCCGTGGACCAGTCCTCTCTTAATTTCTATTAATAATAATTTTTACTTCACCCCCAAACTTTCTTGGGATCTTCAAGCTAATTACACTGGTAAACTTTATGCCAGTGGGGATTTTAATAATACAGGCGGGACTTTCGGGGATTATTTAATAATTAACTCTAATTTAAATTATCAGGTTAATTCTTGGCTGATTTCTCTTTCCCTTCTTAATCTTACTAATAAACATTATTTTACCGATGTAAGTTACGCATCCTCTGGTAATGCTTATTATCCTGCTGATGGCCTCAGTGCTTTATTAACTGCGAGTTTGAATGTATGAAAATTTTTAATCTTTTTTCCCTAGAGGTATCAGCCCGGCACTCGGGCGAATACAAGATTCGCCCCTACACCTTCATTTTTTTTACAGGCTTTCTGTTTCTTTCCAGCTGCGCTTTAAATACTCAAAATATAAAAACCCAAAATTTAAAAACCCAAAATCAAGTTTTACTTTCTCTTAATCACTGGACGGCCGAGGGCGCTGTGAATATTTTTATGCCTCCAGAGCCTGCACAGCACATTAATTTTATCTGGACCCAAAATAATCAAAATTCTCAAATAGAACTTTATGGGCCTTTAGGCCTAGATCCTATAAAAATTAATCAAACTCCAGACAAAAGTACGCTAGAAACTTTTGATCATAAAATTTATCAAGCGGATAATTCTGAAGATCTCATGGACCATCTTTTAGGCTGGTCCCTCCCCTTGGATCAAATGAAATACTGGCTCCTGGGGATTAATTCTGGAGCAGGGGCCTGGAACATTACTTATTTATCCTACAGCCCCGTGACTTTTAATCAGACTGTTTTTAACTTACCTGCGAAAATCCAGCTCACAAAAAAATCGGCACAAACGAACCAAGAGCTTCTTCATCAGCAACCCGATCAGCAACCGCCCCTTCAGAATTTGTCTCAGCTAATTCAGGATGAACAAACCCAGCAAATACAACAGCAAATCCAACGCATGTCCGTGATCGTTTTAATCCACCAGTGGGTACTTCAGGATTAGTAAAGACATCTCGAGGTGAAACCGAAGGGTAGAGAAGCGGTGATCCAGGACTCGCTATTGAAACTGAGCCAACTGAGCTATTCATTCCAGGACTAGACAAAACTCCTTCTTCATCACTACTGCCATCGCACATTATCACAGGTGCTTTAGGCGGCTCATCATCTTTCTGATACAGGGGAATACTTAAAAACAATTCCAAATTCGTCCAGTTCTTTTCTCTAGCCAATCTACTCCAGCTCGGCTTTCTATGGGCTTTAAAAATTTCTCCACATTCTCCATCTGCAAAAGCTTCTGGCTTATAAAATTCCCCACCTAATAAATTATTTAACAAGGCCAGATCATTTTCTTTCATTGCAAAAATCAAAGCTTTTTTTAAATTTTCAGCACTAGATTTAGCAAGATCCATTAAACCTTCTTTTTGTAGCGCCGCTTTAGATAAAACTTTTGCTAAAAAAACTCGTTTATCCAAGCCGCCTCTTAATACATGCTGATAAGCTTGTGCTGAGGTTTGAATAGGATTTTCTCTCGAATCATCCCCTGGCAAACTTCCAATATGAGCCACAATAAAACGATCCGCTGAGGGTTTATGTTTTGCTGGAATAGCTGAACCTGACACTATTTCGTTCCTTTTTATTTGAATTTTAATTATTTTAGACTTTCGGCTACCGGCCGACTTTAAACACCAAATCAGCAACGGCAGACATCCCGGCAGCTGGAGAGCCCACTCCGACAGCACCTCCAAATACCAGTGCAGGTAAGCCTGGCGGGCTGACTGAAGGTGAGCCAAGACCTGGAGATGCACCAACCGACGCTGAACTTGCAGAAGCAGGTGTGCCAACCACTGGGCTAACTGGCATTGGTAAAGACAAAGCTTGAGCGATCACTGTTTCAATTTCTGGTTTAAAGCCTGGATAAGCGGTAAAAATAGAACCTAAAATATTGCCGCCTTTTTCTTGATCTTGGCTGATTAACTCACCCAACAAATCAAGATCTAAAGGCCATACGCCACGCCCATGCAAGACTAATAAAAAAGACACGAGCCCCTGGTAATCTTTCAAAAAACATTCTTCTAAAAGCGAAACTCTGCGTTTTTTACCGTCTATTTTAATAGGCCTTGAGAATGAATTTTTTAAAAATAATTCTCGTAAGAAGCAACGATCTAAACAAAACACTTCCACACTTTTACCCAAAGAAAAATCAGTCTGCAGAGCTTGGTTAAGCACGCCAGTACGGGTTGCAACAACCGCTGCTGTTAGAATTTTTGCTCTCATTTTTTTTAGATCTAAATCAATAAAGCTCGCTTCCTCTGGCGTCATGCAAGCTTCTTGCGCTGTCAGAACAAGAGCCAATCCAGAAAGTAATTTTGTATTTTCTGAATTGGTCAAAATATTTAAATCATCCACCCCTGCTGGAATGCCTCCTGGAAAAGCCAGCAAATAAAAGACGATGCCCTCATAGCCTGCGTTGATGGCATAGCTTAATAAGTTAGGGAAAGTTTCTCCCCCTCTTTCAATGGGTTTGATCGCAGCGTCTAAAAAAGGTGTCCTAACTAATTCAAAATCACCCCAAATCTCTGCTTTTTTATAAACGTCTTGTCTCAATAAGCTCTCCAGAGAAGACCAAACCTCAAATTGAATAGTCGCGTTTAATAAACTTCTTCTCCAAAAATTTAAATCCTCTAAGTTAAAAAACTCTCCCGTAAAATATTTTTCTTGTAAAAAACACTCCGCGAGAAAATGAAAAGCAGGTTTATTTCTAGACCTGACAATCAACTGGAGACCCGCTACAAACTCATTATCTTCCCCGGAGATACCCGCGCCTATTTTTTTAAAAATCTCAAGCGCTAAATCAGTGTGCCCACAAGTCACTGCTAGAAAAAATAAATTGGTTTGATTATCCGCCGTTTCTAAAGACCCATCTGGCTCTAAAAAAAGCTTAATAGCCTCTAAATTATTAGCCTGAACAGCTAAAGCCATCGGGGTAAATCCATCTTGATTCACGTAACTTAAAAAATAAGAAAAATTAAGTCTTGCCATCTTGAAAGGCACTGCAATTTCTTCATTAAAATGAAAAATTTTTGTTCCAACTATTAAACAAAAATTCTCTGGCCTATCAGACCCATCTGCATAAGAACAAATCAAAGAAAAAATTTCATTTTTCTTTTCTCTCAAAATTGTTTCGAGTTTTCTTTTTTGCAAATCAATCCGTGAAACATCTACACCGCCATCATCAAAATATGTGGGATTTTTTACCGACAAAGACGGCGCACCGCCATCACGCACGACTCTTTTTGGGCTACCTGGAGTCACTTGATGGGAGGTGTGATACATGGCTGGAACTGGTAGCCCTGGTAATTCTGGTAATTCTGCTCCTGACATGAGCTACTCCTTTTTATTTATTATTATTTTTATTTTCCAGCAATTTCTTATATCTAAGCATGAGAATAATAAGCCCCAGCTGGAAAAGCGGCGCACTCTAACGGATTTGAACTCCAGATAAAAGATCAAAAATAGAGGTGGGGGCTTTTAAATTTCCTAAATCGCCCTCTAGCACTAAAAATTCAGGCCCAAAATAATCCCACACTTGCTGAGCGCTTTTAGCCGGCGGCTCGCCTTGGAAATTAGCACTGGTAGACACCAGGGGATGTTTTAGGTTTTGAGCTAAAGCTAATAAAACTGGATGATTAGATAATCTCACAGCCAAACTTTCATGCTGACCTTTTAAATAATCAGGACAAGCGTCTCCCAAGGGTAATAAATAAGTAACAGGACCTGGCCAAGATTTTTGTAATATTTTTTTAAAATTTAAATCCAATTTTTTAATCCAATTTAAATTTTCTAATCGCTCCAGCTCATCCGTAATAATAATTAAACCCTTCTGAGCTCCCCGCCCTTTGAGATTTAATAATTGCTCGACAGCTTTTGGATTTCTGGCGTCAACACTTAAGCCATACACAGACTCTGTAGGCACAGCAATGACCTCTCCAGCTAATAATTTTTCCACACCCTGATTTATATTTATTAAATTATTTAAATTTATTTTATTCATAATAATAACCCTCACCCTCTAACTGTTTTTAATAAAGCCCTCTATTTTTTTCGAAATTTTTTAAACTAAAAAAGATCTTAAAAACATGTCCAAAAAATATCTCTCTACTTTAATTTTCAGCACTTTGTTTTTGCATAGTCTTTCCAGCTTCGCAGGACATGGAAATAACCCCAGTTTACTTGGTACGCCAGAGAGCAGTAAGAGCAATACGGCTAGTAATAACGCCCCGAATGGCAAGGGTAATTTCCCACCCAGCCCTTCTCTTAATAACGACTACTTTACAATAGATACGCAACAGTCTGTGGCGGCTGTCACCGAACAAGATCATATTGAATCACTCTTGCAAATTTTATCGAATTATCCTGGCCAAAATTTGCCGCCCATTATGATGGGAATAAAAGCCGAATTCGACGCTGCTTATTCAGACAATACTAATTACACCTACGTCCCTTATTTCAACGGCTATGACAATCCAGACCACACCAGCACGCACACCTGGGTGGATAAATTCAGGGTCCCCGTCGTCGCCAATTATAATTCCTGGTGGCATGCTGAAATTCAAACACAGGCTCAAGGCAATCAAGTCACTGTTTTAGACAGCGCGTTATTTTACGGGGACTTTAATCAGTCGCCTTTATATTATTATTTGGGCAAGCAATATATTAACTTCGCGCCTTTTTATACTTTTATTCCCTATAACGACCCTTTAAATAAAAGCTATTTCAGACCCTTAGTTCATGACACTGCTGTCGCTGGTTTTTATAACACTCATGTTTTTTCAACTCTTTCTTTATTTAAAACCAATAGCACTAATCAAGATAACGGCAGTGGCTCGCAAATTAGTAATTTTGCGTATCAATTTATTTACAGTTTTAATTTACCTAAAAATAATGGCTTAAAACTTGGCGCGAGTTATATCAATAATATTAATAAAGACAGCTCTGGCTTAGAAAATCTAAGTACCAGTAATAATAAAATGCTTCCCGCGATAGACCTCAATGCCTATGTAAATTTCAACGCCTGGAGTGCCTTGGCTGAATATGACACGACGTCTAAGAGCGTTGAGAATATTAACAATCAAAAAACCAAAATATCTGCCTATGACCTAGAGCTGGCTTATAGCTATGCCTGGTTCAAACCCACCACTTTTTCTATGAGCTATAGCGCGACTCAAGGCTTAAATGGCGTGAATGGCGCTGGGTTAGAAAACATGGATCAGACTTTATTAGGTAACAACAGCATGGTATCAGGCTCTGTGGCTTTCACGCTGGCTAAGAATTTTTATCTCTCTTTCGAATACGACCGGGTGGGGCAATACACAGAGCTAGCAACTAATAGCCCGAAAAATTATTTCTCTATTGGAACCTGCGATGTGGTTTTGTTTTTTTAATTTAATTACGCCCAATGCTGAATTTGATAAAACGGAATAGCTCTAATTTTAATGTCACTTGGATCGCTGTCTTGATTTGCTTCTTCCATTTGCTCAGAAATTTTAAGCCCCAAGGAACACCCTGCATGGCTGTTCAAAAACTCTTGCATGCTTCTTAATCTTCCTGTTGATCCTGACTTCACTTCCGCTGGAATAATTTGTCCTTCATGCACGAAGATAAAATCAACTTCTGCGTTGCTCTGCGCTGCTTCTCGATGCCAATAAAATAGCTCCGCTTGTCGCCTTACATTTTGATAAGCCAAATATTCCTGAGCCACAAATTGCTCACTAATAGCCCCTGCATTTTGTACCTCCAAGGGTTTAAACAAAAACTCACTCAAACTTAAATTTAATAAGCGCTGTGCTAAGCCCAAATCAAAAAAGAAAACTTTAAATCGCCGATCATCTTTAGTCGCCGCCAAGGGAAAGCCCTGGGCACTACTGTGATAAACCAAATGCGCAATTCCAGCTTCTTCTAACAATAACAGCGCCTCTTTTAGGGGCCCTGACCGTAGCTCTCGATCAATATGAGTAAATTTAAACTTGTGCCCTAGTTGACTGGGAATATTGCTAAATACTCGTTCGACATACGGCAACTGATGAGCCTTGGCATATTTTGCAAAATCCATCCGATACGCATTTAAAATATCATCTTGAATATGCTGACAACGCACGGGATCCTGGGTCTTAATCCAAGCATCCACCACGGCAGGCATCCCCCCTAGCCACATATAGTGACGCACCTCATTTAAGAGCATGGAATGAAAGGGTTCAGCGACTATGTTTTCAGGATTGTTTTTATAACGCCTTAATTCTGACTTGCCAATGGCCTCTAAATATTCTTCGAAACTTAAAGGATAAACATAGCGAAATTCGACCCGACCCACCGGAATCCCAATTTTATTAAGCTTAAAATTAATCAAAGAGCCTGCCGCAATAACATGCAAATCAGGCAACTCTTCTTTAAAAGACCGCAAGGCAATAATGGCGTTTTCACACTCTTGAATCTCATCTAAAAATAACAAAGTCCGTCCAGGTTCAATCAACTGATTGGTATAAGCCCGCAAACTCTGAATTAAAACTTTAATATTCAAATCACCTTCAAAAATCTTCTTAGCGGCTATTTGGGTCTCAAAGTTAATTTCAACAAAAGATTCAAAAGTCTGGCCCAGTCTTTTCGCTAAATCTGATTTACCGACTTGCCTCGCTCCTTTCAAAATTAAGGGCTTTCTTAAGGCATCCACCTTCCAGTCCAATAAAGACTGCAGCAAAAATCGATCCATCAGTTCACACCCCTTTTTTAACAAAAATCAGCTAAAAATCATTATAACCCCTAAAAATATCAAAGCCAGTGATATTTATGGGGGGTATTTTGTCAGCGTCATTGATATTTTTCGGGGTTATTTATTTTCTAAGCCCATTTTTCTAAATATTCTGCCCACATCAGGGCATTAATTTTCAAAATAGTTTCGATATGAAAATGCTGAGGACCTTCGCAATATTTTTTATAAAAATTATTTTTATAATTATTTAACACGCCATTAAATTCCCCCGACTTAATACTTTGCTGACAGGCATCAAAAGTCCCCGGCATAATCGACCCGGTCATTTTTAATTTATCGGGCTTAAATCCTTCCGTTCTTTTGGCATAAAAATCTCGAACTAAATATCGCCCTTGAGCCTCTCGTCTTTTAAATTCAGGGGGTAAATAAAAGCAAAATTCCACTAAGGGTCTGTACAAAAACGGGTAGACATATTCCAGCCCAAAATACTCCCCCGCAATGGCTGAGTATTCCACGCGCATATTCACCGTATGAGATAAAACGCCCTGGAGATGGGCATAATCTCGATGTCTAATCGATGGGGTGAACGGGCTTGGGATTACTGGAAAGTTTTGCTCAGATTTTTCTTTCTCTAGATTTTTAATCAAACTATTTTTAATTATTTTTTTCATGTCAAAAACTTTGTTAAAAATTTTATAAACCAGGGGATTCGAATAATTTAAAATCTGAATCAAAGTTTTAGTTTTTTCTAAAACAGATGTCTGATTCTTGGATCTTAAAACATAGTCATTCCAGATCGCTCGATAATTTTTTCTAGCCAGCATATCGGGAATAAAACAAGCGAGGCCGGCATGAGACGAAATACATTCATCGCCTAGAAATCCAGAAAGTAATTTCGTACAAGATTTTCTCTGAGCCGCTTCATGAATATTATTCGCCAGCATGAAAAAAATATAAGGCGGCGCGCCGGGGAAGATTTCAGCCATTTTTTTGAGATGGCTGATGGGTTCGAAATTATCCGCATCAATAAATTCATGCTGATTTTCTAGACCATATTTTTTAATTAAAAATAAAACCGACTGATACTCACATTTTTCACTGGAGTCGGCCCCCGCATGGGTGAGCAAATTAGGCCTTAAGCCCAGCTCATGAGCGGCTAGAAAAATACTGGAAGAATCTAAGCCCCCGCTCAATTCTTGAGCGACCCCTACTGAACTATTTAAATCAGTCCCTACTAAATTTTTTAAACTTTCTTTTAATAAAAATTCAAATCGCTCTTCATATTCTTGATTTTCTAAAATCCGATCTGGGCCATTGGGATTTAAAATAAAATATTTATCTTCTGAAATAGTTTTATTTTTAATTTTTAAAATACTGCCGGGGCTCACTCTAAAAATATGTTCAAAATAAGTTTGCGTGGTCACGGGAGGAACAGAGGCGCCTAATTTAATTTGAAAGCATTCGAGAACCACTTGTTCTGTTAAACCAGGCCTTTGAGGCAAATAATCTAAAATATTTTTAATATTATGAGAAAAAATAAAAGTATTATTTACATAATAATAAAACAGGGGTATCTGCCCAAAGGGGTCTCTTCCAGCGGTTAATACCGCCGTATTTTTATTAAACAAGACCCAAGCAAAGGGTAAAAAAGATTCTTGGCAAGATTTAAAATCCAAAGGCGGATTGGGTTTAGCAGTCCATAAAATATAAGAATCAGCACTGTTTTTTAATTGAATCTCTTGGGGCAGCCAAGGACTTAAATTAATTATTTTTATATTTTCTACACCCATAAAAAAAATCCCAAGAAAACTATTTTAACTAGTTAAAACATTATGCCTGGGGGGTTTTAATAGATCTAAGGCGCAGTGGGGTTTTATCTATCTTTCATTCACAGAGCCTGTTCCAGATAGCCCTCTTGCAGGAGGAGTGCGAACACTAAATTCTCTTGTAACAGTTGCAAGAGAAGACTGGCGGCCCCCTCTTCTTCTATCCACTTTCGGCAATGAAAATCCATCAACAGAGCCAGGCCCGCCTGCATCACCCAGGTTAGGCATAGATAAATTTGGACGCATCGCCGGACGCTTCACCAACTTAGATCCACCACCGCACTCCAGTCGTCTCCAGACAGCTCGGCCTAATAAAAATGCACCGGCCAAAACAACTGCGCCAACGGCAGCACCGGTGAGCACTTGGACGTATTCTTTTTCTTTCCAAAACTTTTGAATATCTTCTCGAAATAAATAGCTTAATCCGGCTCCAAGACCTGCACCCACTACAGCTAAAACCGCCGTTGCGATCCCGCATTTTTTAGTACATAAAGGCGTGCCATCGGTACGCATGGCAGTAGGAAGAGCGCCAATCTGAGGAGCGGCGGCTCCAGGTAGTGAATAAGAACTTTGTTGGCGACTATCGGGTACTTTCCCTGTATGTAAACGAGAAGCTTCTCGACCTCGTTGTAACTCACGCACCGTGCCGCTACCACGGCGATCTGTACTAGGCCCTCTGTTAGTATCATCACTGCTAAATCCACTTCTGACAGAACTCGGCCCTCTTTTTGGACCTTTTGGTTGACCTAAGCCTGATAATAAGCACACTTCTAAATCACCTGCTCCATACATTTCATACCCCTTCTTTATTTGTTTTAATTCTCAAAAATCCGTGGATTTATACTAAGCCTGAGTGCTTGATGCAAATAAATAAATAAAAAAAAAGCACTGCTGTTTTCCAGAAGTGCTTTTTGAAATTTATGCTTATTTTTTTAATTTAGTTTTTTAAAAATCCCTCGGACAATATATTCAAAGCTTCTTGATGATTAGCCACGGGGGTAAAAATTTCTTTGACTAAGCCTAATAATCCTACGATTTGAGCATTTTGATCATAAATAGGATAACGCTTGGTTCTTAAAGATCGGGTCGTACTGTCTGGTAATTTCACTTCACGGTCTTCTAAAGTCGGCACGCCTTGTAATAGCGCTAATTCATCGGCTTCTTGAACATCGGTAGCCATATGTAAAGCCAAGCCAAAATCAAAATCGCTCTTGCCGACTATTTTATTGGCATCATCTAAGGCCATCAGACTGGCATAATTAGACGAACACCATTGGTATTCAGAGCAGATATCTTTCCAATAAACTGGATTGGAAAAGTTCATCAAGATGTCATTAATAATAATACTGTCTTTGATATTTAATAATTCCATGAGCAAATTGGCACAATGATCATACTCCGCGAAGATGCCTTTCCAGCGAATGGTATCGCTGATCTCTTGTAAAGTTTTCGAAATATGACTTTCTAAATTTAAATTAAATTCACTGTTTTTATTGCGACGACTCATGGACTCTTCTCCTTGTTAAAATCCTAAATCCTAATTTCTAAAATTGATGCGTAACTATTAATGACTCTTTTTAATAATTAACACTCTTTTTTATCTCTCTCTTTTATAAATAACTCTCTTAAAAAAACGCACTTTTACTTATTTTTATGAGCTCCTGATTAAGTGAGTTACTTGGGCCATCCACTTTAGCCACGTATTTTTGGCACCTCTCTCCATGACCCAAGCCGGGCGATATTACGGAAGCACTTTGCTCAAATCAATAGATTTACAGAAAAAGTCATAACTATTTTTGAATGGATTAAATTCAATTTAAAATCTGCTTGGACCTGGAAACTCGGATCGTTATAATCCGCGCGGTTTTTCAAAATAAAATATAAAAATTTAAAAATATAAAATAAGGCAGTGCACCCCATGCTTGATCCCCAGTGTTTTAGAGATTCTGAAAGTTTGCTTAAAACAGCGAAAGAATTGGCCAAGAAAAAATATGTTTTAGATATTTCAAAAATGGAATTATTAGAAGCTGAGAGAAAGAAATTACAAGTTTTAACTCAGTCGCTACAAGAGCAACGAAACTCCAGATCTAAGTTAATTGGCCAAGCTAAATCTCGCGGTGAAGATATTTCGGGCTTATTAAAAGAAGTAGACCAGTTAGGCGATGACTTAAAACAAGCTGAAAAAAATCTCGAGAATCACTTACTCCAGCTCCAGTTAATTTATGGCGCGATTCCCAATCTTTTAGACCCCGATGTCCCCGAAGGGAAAGATGAAAGTTTTAACCTGGAAATTAAAAAAATCGGTCAAATACCCAGCTTTAATTTTAAACCTAAAGATCATACGGAAATTGGCGAAAATTTAGGTTTATTAGATTTTGAAACCGCTGCAAAATTATCAGGCGCTCGATTTAATTTAATGCGTGGCAATCTAGCGAGATTACACAGGGCCCTAGGCCAATTTATGTTGGATATCCAAACTCAAGAGCATGGTTATTTAGAACACTATGTGCCCTATCTAGTCAAAAAAGAGTGTTTATTTGGAACCAATCAATTGCCCAAATTTGAAGAAGACTTATTTCATATTAAAGGCGAGATGGATTTAAGTTTAATTTCGACTGGAGAGATACCCTTAACTAATACAGCTAAAGATAAAATATTCGAAGCCCATGAATTACCCCAATTATTAACCGCCCAAACACCCTGCTTTAGATCTGAAGCGGGCTCTTACGGCAAAGATACCAAAGGCATGATTCGCCAGCATCAGTTTGAAAAAGTGGAAATGGTTCAACTAGTCAAGCCCAGTGATTCTGAGCAAGCGTTAGAAAACATGCTGGGTCATGCTGAAAATATTTTAAAAAAATTGGGCTTGGCTTATCGGGTGATTTTACTTTGCTCTGGAGATACGGGCTTTGGGGCTGCGAAGACTTATGACCTGGAAGTCTGGCTCCCAGCCCAGAATACTTATCGTGAGATTTCTTCTTGCTCGAATTGCCGAGATTTTCAGGCCAGAAGAATGAAAGCTCGCTGGAAAAATCCAGAGACGGGAAAAATAGAGTTAATCCATACTTTAAATGGCTCTGGCTTAGCCATTGGCAGAACCCTGGTGGCTATTTTGGAAAACTATCAGCAAGAAGATGGGTCTGTTTTAATTCCTGAAGTTTTAAAACCCTATTTAAATAATTTAGAAAAATTAGAGAAATTAAAATAAAAACAAAATAAAACTCTTCATTGCAGCAAAAATACCCCTTGGGTAAACTCGGCCCCTTTTTAATTTTTATATATATAAGGAATAACTCACATGGGATTACTCACTGGAAAACGCGCTTTAATTACAGGCGTGATGAGCCATCGATCGATTGCTTACGGCATCGCAGAAGCTATGCATCGTGAAGGTGCAGAGTGCGCTTTTACTTATTTAAATGACGGCATGAAAGATCGCGTTGAAAAACTAGTTAAAGATTTTGACCCCAAAGCTTTGCTACCACTAGATGTCGGTTTTGACGACCAAATTAATCAAGTCTTTACAGATTTGAAAAATACCTGGCCCGATGGCTTAGATATTATTGTTCACGCCATTGCTTATGCGCCTGCGGATCAGCTCGATGGCGATTTTTTAGAGCATGTCTCACGCGAAGGCTTCAAAATTGCCCATGATATTTCGGCTTATTCTTTCTGCGCTTTAGCTCAAGCGGGAAGAGCCATGATGCAAGGCCGCAAAGGTTCTGTGCTTACCCTCACTTATTTTGGCGCTGAGAAAAGTATTGTGAACTACAACACCATGGGTTTAGCCAAGGCGAGTCTTGAAGCTGGGGTTAGATACGGCGCTGCTTGTTTAGGCCCCGAAGGGATCCGTATGAATGGTATTTCAGCAGGCCCCATTAGAACTTTGGCCGCCTCTGGGATTAAAAATTTCAGAAAAATGCTGGATCAAAACGCCGCCATTGCGCCCTTACGTCGCAATGTGACCATCGAAGAAGTAGGTAACGCCGCGGCTTTCTTATGCTCTGATTATGCCTCTGGGATTACGGGAGAGATTGTCCACGTAGACTGCGGCTATAACACCGTTGGGATTCCAGTCCCCATGGAAGATAAAGATAATAAAACTGATGAAAAATCAGAGTAAAAAATTTTAATTTAAATTTAAATTAAAGGTGTAGGGGCGAATCTTGTATTCGCCCTTTTTATATAAAGATAAAAAAGTTAATTAAATTAATGAACACAAATACAACACTCCAGGTTTTTATCTCAAACTCTCAAGACCCTTATTTTAATTTAGCCCTCGAAGATTATTTATTTAAAAAAGTTTTAAATCACTCACCCATTTTATTTTTTTATATTAATCAACCATCGATTATTATCGGCCGCGCCCAGAACCCTTGGCTGGAGTGCAATTTAGAGCTTATGACTCAAGATAAAATTTTACTCGCCAGACGCCAGAGTGGCGGCGGCGCGGTTTATCATGATGCTGGGAATTTAAATTTTTGTGTTTTAAGTCCTATTAGTCCCATTAATTATTTTGATAAATTTTTAAATCTAAATTTAATTAAAAAATCTCTGGGCTTTTTTAATATTCCAGAAGATTTGATTTCTATTGGCCCACGGCATGATCTTTGGGTTAATTATAAAAATATAAATTATAAATTTTCAGGCTGTGCGTTTAGACAAAGTAAAAATACAGCTTTTCATCATGGGACTTTATTATTAAATACGGATCTTTCGGCTTTAAATAATTATTTAAAACCCAGTGAATTATTTAAAGATATAAAAAATATTAATCTGGAAAATATTAAAGGCGTGAAATCTGTTAGATCCCCTGTTTTAAATTTAAAAGAAATTAATCCAGAGATTGAAAATAGAACCCCAGAATTAATAAAAAAAATAGCTGAAGTTTTTGCAGCGCATTGGGATTTGTCTCTTGATTTCGTCTCTCCCATTTCTTTGCCGTCTTGCTCCCTGGGTGTAGGGGCGAATCTTGTATTCGCCCAAGATCAGGCAGAAATAATTGCTCAAGAAGTGGCTCATCTCCAGAGCTTCGAATGGCTGTATGGCAAGACCCTGCCGTTTGAGATTACCCAAAATATTTTGGACCAAGAAAATAATTTAATTTCTGTGAATTTAAGCATTGAAAATGGCTTAATTAAAAACGTAACGTCTCTTAATAAAAATAATAAAAATAATAAAAATAACTAACAAACCATAAGGACTATAAAAATGTCAGGAGCCTTCCCAACCACCCGCCCCGGTGAAACGCTTACTAAGCTCGAGCAAGACTTCAACCAAGCATTGCTTGATCTTGATTTTGATAGCATGGAATTACTTTTAGCTGAAGGCGCAAATATCGATATCGATCAGGCCAGGAGGGATGGCTTTACGGCATTACGTATTGCAATCGCACTGGGCACGAATGAAAAAACATAAATATTCTTAGAAAAAGGCGCCAAGCCAAATCAAGCAGATCAATATGGCAACAATCCCCTGCATACAGCTGCAATACATAAACGCCTCACCGCGACTCAAAAGCTTTTAAAAGCAGGAGCAACACCCCGAGTAAAAAACTTATCGGGCTTGAGCCCTCTACGTATACTTGTACTCAAAAAACAAGAAGATATTTCTATGACAAGGCGCATCACCATGATGGAAGCGCTTTTAAACGCTGGCGCAGACCCTGATGATGATTATAAAACTGATTCTATTTACCGATACGGATATCTCATGCCCCAAGAGGAATACGAACCAAAAACCCCAGAAATATTCACTATCTCTGGGGTTTAATTTTTCCTGACTTAACAGATTTAGTGCGCGCTTTTAACTTTCAATGAAAGTCAGGTGGAGGGGCGAACCTTGTGTTCGTCCCGTGGGTGGTTGGCATGGATATTTTTTTCTGAACAGAGCCGCCACGCTTGAAAATTCAGCAACATAAAATGATTTTTTCTGTGGAGATGGATCCAAGATTTACCACGGGCGAATACAAGATTCGCCCCTACACATTTTTCTCTTAAGGTAGTGCCATTGAATACAAGGTTTGCCCCTCCGCATCAATACTAGATGGGTGTTTTTCCGGCTAAAAAATCTGTTAAGTCAGGAGATCACACCCTGGGATGATTAATAATAAAAAAACCCCAGAAATATTCACTATCTCTGGGGTTTAATTTTTTTGAGATTTAATTAAAAATTATTTATTTAATTTTTCTTTGATCAAATCACCAATGGTCGTCGTTCTTTTATCCGTTTCTTGAGCAGCTTCAAACGCTGATCTTGCTTCACGCTCTTGAACTTGGTTCATGAGGCGAATGGATAAATTAACTAGGCGATTTTTGCGATCGACGCCCATGAAAGAAGCTTCGATTTCAGCACCTACTTCACTGAAATGACGAACGTCTTGTACTTTATCTTCTGCTAATTCAGAAGCGCGAATAAAGCCCAAAACATCATCAGCTAATTTAATAGTGATCCCACGATCATCAATTTCACTGACTACGCCTTTTAATAAAGCGCCTTTTTCGCAATTAGCGGTGAAATTAGAAAATGGGTCATCATCTAATTGCTTCATGCCTAGAGAAATACGCTCACGCTCAGCATCAACAGCTAGAACAATGGCTTCAATCTCATCACCTTTCTTAAAGTCATGAACCGCATCTTCACCGGATTTATTCCAAGATAAATCAGATAAGTGGATCAGGCCGTCGATATTGCCATCTAAGCCAATAAAGACACCAAAGTCTGTGACTGATTTGATCTTGCCTTTGACTTTATCACCGCGCTGATGCACTTGAGCAAAATGAGTCCAAGGATTTTCAATACATTGTTTTAGACCCAAGCTAATCCGACGACGATCTTGATCGACTTCAAGAACCATGACTTCTACTTCTTGGCCTAATTGAACGACTTTAGCGGGGTTCACATTCTTGTTAGTCCAGTCCATTTCGGACACGTGGACTAAGCCTTCAACGCCTTCACGGAGCTCAACAAAGCAACCGTAATCAGCAATATTTGTCACGCGACCACGAATTCTGGTGCCTTGTGGGAACTCAGCCACCATGTTTTTCCATGGATCATCGCCTAATTGTTTCAAGCCTAAAGACACACGATTTTTCTCGGTATCAAATTTTAAAATCTTAACCGTCAGCTCATCGCCAACAGCGATCATTTCACTGGGGTGTTTAATACGTTTCCAGGACATGTCAGTAATATGTAACAAGCCATCGATGCCACCTAAGTCAATAAAGGCGCCATAATCTGTTAAATTCTTAACAATACCCTTCACAATTTGACCGTCTTGTAGATTGCTTAATAAGACATCTCTTTCTGCAGAGTTTTCGTCTTCAATCACGGCTCTACGAGAAACGACAATATTATTTCTCTTAACGTCGATCTTAATGACTTTAAATTCTAATTCTTTGCCTTCTAAGAAAGTTGTATCTCTCAAAGGACGAACATCGACTAAAGAACCTGGCAAGAAAGCACGAACTGCGGCGAGTTCGACCGTAAAGCCACCTTTGACTTTTCCAGTGATCACACCTTTGATAATTCTTCCTTCGGCTGAAGCTTTTTCCAGATCTGTCCAAGCTTCCATACGCTTTGCACGCTCACGAGAAAGTCTGGTTCCGCCATAGTTATCTTCAATGGCATCAAGAGCCACATCAATTTCTTGGCCCACTTCAATGGTCATATCGCCATTGGCATCACGAAACTGGTCTTTGGCAATCCAGGCTTCTGATTTCATACCAGCGTCAACTAGGACGTGGGTATCATCAATGGCCAGAATTTTACCGCGGAGCACTGTCCCGGGTTGTCTATTTAATTCACTTAAACCTTCTTCGTTTAGCAGTTGTTCAAAGCTTACGCTCATGTCAATTTCCGTTATTTAATTTAAAAAAGTAATTTAAAACCATGTCGACTCTACTTGATCCAAGATCAATCGACACACCTCGTTGGGACCTAAACTAGACGTATCAATCACCAACGCCCCTTCAGCAGGGACAAGTGGCGCCACTTTCCGCGTTTGATCACGTAAGTCACGAGCCGCTATCTCTTCCAAAAGGCGCGCGATGTTAACATCGACCCCCTCGGCATTCAACTGCCGCTGGCGACGCCTTGCGCGCTCTTCCACACTGGCGGTTAAGAATATTTTCACCGGCGCTTCTTTAAAGATCACCGTCCCCATATCCCGACCATCAGCCACTAGGCCTTGGGGGCTATTGGGATCAAAAAAGTCTCGCTGTCTTTGATATAAAGCCTCTCGAACTTCTGGGTACACCCCAATTGCTGAAGCTCGATTTCCGCAAGACTCTAATCTAATTAATTGGTTTACTTTTTCGCCATTTAATAAAATCGGTGGGTCTGAACCTTCATCTTCTAGAACAAATTCTATGTTTAAATTTCGAGCAACTTGGGCCAGCTTTTCAACTTCCTCTGTTTTTATTCCTAAGCGCTCTGATTCCAAAGCCGTCAGCCTATAAAGCGCCCCTGAATCCAAACAAGTCCAGCCCAAATGCTTAGCCAACATACGAGCCGTTGTGCCTTTTCCAACACCCCCTGGACCATCAATAGTAATAATTTTTGGGCTAATAATTTTTGGATTTTTTTCTAAATCTTTATCCATATTTTTTCTCGAAATCTTTCATAAATTCTATTAATACTTTCACACCTTCCAATGGCATCGCGTTATATAAAGACGCTCTCATGCCACCCGTCACGCGATGTCCGGCTAAATTAATAAGATTAGATTTCTTAGCTTCTGAAACAAATAGTTTTTCTAAATCTAAATAATTTTTTAGATTTTTATTAATCAAAAACGGAATATTCATACGTGATCTAATTTTCTGGGGGATCTTATTTTCATAAAAATTATTATTATCTATAAAATCATACAGCATCTTTGATTTCTCAAGACTCCGGCGGCCCATTTCTGCTAAGCCCCCTTGGTTTTTCACCCACTTTAAAAACTCGCCCATGAGATACCAAGAGAAAGTCGCTGGGGTATTATAAATAGAATCCGCATCGACATGGACCTGATAAGACATCATGGTGGGTAGATTTTTATTAGCTTTTTTTAATAAATTTTTACTCAAAATAATCACAGATAAACCAGACGGCCCCATATTTTTCTGAGCGCCTGCGTAGATTAAATCAAAGTCTTTAATATTAAATTCTCTGGATAAAATCGTCGAAGACATATCGGCTATTAAAGGCACTGGAGAATCTTTAGGAAAATCATAAAACTCAAAGCCATCAATCGTCTCATTGGGCGTGATATGACAATAAGCTGCTTTAGGATCAATAGGCCAATGAGTATTCAAAGCCGCTTCAGGTCCTGACCCAATAGTTTTTATATTTCCAAAAAATTTGGCTTCTTCTATGGCTTTAGAAGACCAATGACCTGTGTTCACATAGTTCGCAAAGCTGTCTTTATTATTTTTATCTAAAAAATTTGCAGGAATCATCGCCGCTTGCCAGCTGGCTCCCCCATGCAAAAATAAAATCTCATAGTCCTCTGGAATAGTTAATAAATCTCGCAAATTTTGCTTAGCTAAATTGGCCAAATCTATAAACTCTTTCGACCTATGAGAAATAGACAAAATAGAGGTCCCAGTCCCAGCAAAATTAATTAAATCTTCCTGGGCTTTTTTTAATATTTCTTCTGGGAAGACAGCGGGACCCGCACAAAAATTATAAGTTTTCTCCATGCTGAGCTCATGTATTTTCTGGATCTAGATTTTCATCTTCAGCTAAATCAGCTGAGTCCATTAAATCATCTTCAGCATCCACACCCAACTCATCAGAGTCAGAGTCAGAGTCAGAATCTAAATCAGCCTCTAAATCAGACAAATTAGATAAAGACCCAAGACCTGCCTGAGCGCTTTCTGTCAACTCTTCTTCAGAAAGTTCATCCACTCTTTGCAGACCTACTAGCGCCTCGCCCTCACCTAAATTAATTAATCTAACCCCCTGAGTATTTCGACCAATTAAACTAATTTCTTCAGCACGGGTTCGAACTAAAACACCGCCATTGGTAATTAATAAAACTTCGTCTAAATCACAAACCATCACGGCTTTCACCACTTGGCCATTACGCTCTGAAGTCTGAATAGATAAGACCCCCTGAGCGCCTCTATTTACCAATCGATACTCAGATAATTTGGTCCGCTTACCATAGCCATGTTGAGTCGCTGTCAGCACATGCCCTTCAGGATCAGTTGCGACCATCAGGGACACTACTTTTTGACCTTCTTGCAATCTAATACCACGAACCCCTCTGGCCACACGACCCATGGGTCTCACATCACTTTCTTTAAATCTCACTGCTTTACCTGCATCTGAGAATAATAAAATTTCAGACTGGCCATTGGTTAATTCCACGCCAATCAATTGATCTCCGTCTGCTAATTCAACCGCTCGAATTCCATTATTTCTAGGTCTGGAATAAGCCTCTAATTTTGTTTTCTTAATCGTCCCATGCGCCGTTGCCATGATAATAAATCGATCGCCCTGGTAATCTCTAATCGGCAACATGGCTTCGATTTGCTCACCGACTTCTAAAGGCAAAATATTATTAATCGGTCGGCCTCTGGAAGTCCTACTGGCCTGAGGAAACTCATAGGCTTTCTTCCAGTAAACTTTACCCAAAGAAGAGAAACATAAAATAGTCGCATGGGAATGCGAGACTATGAGACGCTTAATATAATCTTCTTCTTTTAAGCCTGTCGCCGCTTTACCACGACCACCTCGTCTTTGAGCCCTGTAGTCACTGACGGGCTGAGATTTAATATACCCATCTCCAGATAAAGTTAAGACGCGGTCTTCTTCTGTAATTAAATCTTCCATGCATAAATCTAAACTCGACGCTGAAATTTCAGTCCGACGCTTATCGCCAAAGAGCTCTAAGATTTCTACTAATTCAGCTCTAATGACTGCCATTAATTTATTAACATCGGCCAAGATTTCTAATAAACCGGCAATTAAAATTAACAAGTTTTTAAATTCTTCCAGAATTTTATCTTGCTCTAAACCCGTTAATCTATGCAGCTTCATTTCTAAAATAGCGTCTACTTGAGCGGGAGATAATCTATATAAATCTTGGTCGACTAAACCAAACTGGGGTTCTAGATAATCTGGCCTTGAAGCATGCGCCCCCGCGCCCGATAACATGGCTAGTACTTGCCCCGCTTTCCAGGTTTTATTTAAAATTTGCTCTTTTGCTTCACTCGGCGTCTTAGATTGCTTAATTAATTCAATCATTTCGTCGATATTCGCCAGTGCCACTGTCAAGCCTTCTAATAGATGCGCGCGCTCTCTGGCTTTTCTTAATTCAAAAATAGTACGTCTAGTCACTACTTCTTGGCGATGCCTAATAAACGCCTGAATAATTTGTTTTAAATTTAAAGTCTGCGGCTGGTTATCTAACAAAGCGACCATGTTGATTCCAAATACAGTCTGCATCTGGGTTTGTTTAAATAAATTATTTAAAACCACATCGGTCATTTCACCACGACGGATTTCTATCACCACGCGCATGCCATCTTTATCAGATTCGTCTCTGAGTTCTGTAATACCATCGATATGCTTTTCTTTGACTAATTCAGCAATTTTTTCAATCAATCTGGCTTTATTAACTTGATAGGGCAGCTCAGTAATAATAATTTTTTCTTTGCCGTTTTTCTCATCAGTTTCAATATTAGTCCTGGCGCGAACATACACTTTTCCGCGACCGGTTCTATAAGCAGACAAGATTCCAGCTCTTCCTGAAATAATCCCCGCGGTTGGGAAATCAGGCCCTGGAATATAAGCCATCAGATCATCAATACTGAGCATTGGGTCATCGATTAAAGCTAAGCAAGCATTCAAGACTTCCGTGAGATTATGCGGTGGAATATTCGTCGCCATCCCGACAGCAATACCCGCCGTACCATTGATTAATAAATTAGGCAATCTTGTTGGCATAACCGCCGGAATTTGCTCAGTCTCGTCATAGTTAGGCACCCAATCAACCGTCTCTTTATCTAAATCAGATAATAAATAATGCGCAATCTTTGACATACGCACTTCGGTATAACGCATCGCCGCTGGAGAATCTCCATCCACCGATCCGAAGTTACCCTGACCATCAACCAGCATATATCTTAAAGAAAAAGGCTGAGCCATTCGGACTATCGTGTCATAAACCGCCGTATCTCCATGTGGATGATATTTACCAATGACATCCCCGACTACACGAGCAGATTTTTTATAGGGTTTATTAAAATCATTCCCTAATTCTCTCATCGCAAATAAAACGCGTCTGTGTACTGGCTTTAAACCATCGCGAACATCTGGCAACGCCCGTCCGACAATCACACTCATGGCATAGTCTAAATACGACTGTTTTAATTCTTCTTCAATGCTCACCGGCATCACTTGGCTGGAATAATTTGCCTGTGAACTAGGAACCATGGGCATCTTAGAATTATGAGAATCACTAGAGTTATCGGGGCTGTTATCAGGGGTATTATTAACATCAGAATTATTATCAGAAGAAGACATAGAACTCCCAGGGAATTTAAATTAAATAAAAAATAAGGGGGTTTAAAAAAGACGGCGGATTATATCTATTTGACCGCTTAGGCGCTATGCAAATCAGCCTAAAACCAATCTCAAAAATACCTCATCTCTTAATTGCTCTTAATAGAAAATTTTGGAACTATCCCAGCTTTATTTAGCTTTAATTTATTTAACTTTAATTGATTTAACTTAAGGAGCCCCCTCATGTCAGGAAGAAAACGCCCACACAGTCCTTCAGAACTTCCGCTTTATGCAGCACAAGAAATACCTGTTGATTGTGTAGCACCCCCTAGAGCACCTAGAGCAGCTAAACCAGATGCGCCGCTCACAGGCAGAGACACAAGCACGCTTCCCTTCCATCCAGGCGCCAGACCAGACGCTTCAACGGCTGCGCCGGTCTGTACTGCCTCCATCACAACCATGGGTGCAGCTGCTGGAGCTGGAGCTGGAGCTGGAGCTGGCAGCGCAGCCCCTACAGAAACAGCGCCTCTTATTGGCCTACAAATACAGGTCAGCTGGGATGGTCCAAAATTAATTTTCACAGGCCCCATAGAAAATCTTAAAGAATATCTTGAAAAAAAACTTCCAAAAAGCGCCCATATTGATATTCAGGGCCACTCAGGAAAAACTGCATGGACTGCTTCTTTTGCAAGACTCTGGCGAATAAATAGCAAAGGGGCGCTACATCTTTCTTTCTTAGGCAACCCCTCAAAAGAAGAAATCATGCAAATCATTAATCCCATGATGAAACAACTCCCTCAAGCACCAGAAGACGCAGCCTTACTGGCTCCAAGTTTAACCTTGGATGACCTAGACCCAGAAAGTTCAAGCTTTATCGAGCTTCTTCCAAAAGATTTTACAATCACATCGGCACTGGCCTTGAAAATTATCACTTCTTTTTTAAAGACCACTGAGCAGATTCAAACCGAAAGAAATACCATAAATCTAGAATTAGACTGCCCGCTTTACGATGATACTTATGAGATTACAAGAGCCTCGAAAATCCCTATCAAAACTTCCGCAGGCTTTGGTGCTATCTCAGCGCCTTTTGCTGGAGCTGGAGCTGGAGCTGGCGCAGCAGGCCCTTCAGTCACTGCCGCATACAAAAACACCTGCACACCTAGCACGGCTTGCACCCAGTAATTTTTCCGCTTATTAGATAATGACTCGCTAAAAAACCCGAACTTGGGACAACTCCCGCGCTAAGCTCTGCAAATTAGTTTGTAGGGCGAAGCAATGCATACGCTCTTCTGGAGAAATATTTTCTAGCTGAGTCTGTTTTAATTCCTGTTGAAATTTCTGATCCAGCTGATTGAGATTTGATTTTAAAATTTCTAGATCTTTTAAATCTGGCCAAGTTTTTAAGACTTTTTCTATGCTTAAAAATAATTTTTTAATCTCTTGTATTAACCAATCTGTTTTAAAATTCATGCGGTCTTCATGCATTCTCAAAGTTAATAAAGTCTCCAGGTTGTAACCAATATGCTCTAATAAAAAAAATTGCTTTTGATATAACTCCCCCGCCTGAGCTGAAGATCCAAATTCAAATTCTGTATGGCTTAATAAAACTTTTAACTCCGCCATTAAAGCCACTAATTCAAAATAATTCTGGGGCACTAAAGGCTTTGTTTTAAAAATAACTTGCCCAGCTCGCGATAAATACGCATGAAATTTTTGAGTATAAATTTTTCCAGCACTTTCTAAACCAAATAGAGCCATGATCATAAAACCAATCACAAAACCCACGCTAATCCCAAAAAACCGCTGACCGACGACGTCAATCGTCGGCACTAAAACCAAGGTGTTATAAGCCACGAGCATTAAGACAGTCAGCGCTGCCTGTAAAAAAATATAAGCCCACTGGGGCCGAGATAAACTGAAATAAATAAAAATGGAAACAAAGACGCCAAATATAAAAATAAGCATCCAAAAATGAGAGATCTCTCCCAAAGTTAATAAAATAAAAACAGACGCAGCCCCACCAAAAACAACGCCTAAAAAGCGGTCTAACAACTGCTTACTTAATTTCCCTAAATTGGGCTGCATCGCTGCCACAAAAGCCGCAAATACTGGCTGCATTCCACCTGGCAGGGCTAAAAAAGAAACCACGCAAACCACAGAACACAAAGTACTCGCGGCGAGCAAAGCCATTTTTAAAGGCGAATTCACAGGCATGGCAAACACCGGTGGCTCAGGAATTTTTCGCTCTTTCGGCGTGCTTAACACATGGACTAGATTATCTAAATGCATCTTAAAACTATAAATCAGCCGAATAAATTCATAATCCAAACCTGCTTTTAAATAGCCATCTAAATCTTGATCAAGCTCTAAAAAAAAATCTTTATAATTTTTATTATTTTTAAATTCATGATCAAAAAAATCAGAAATTAAAATCTCAGAAAAATATTTTTTATAATTATTTTTTAAATTTAAAAAAATCTCTCTTTCTTTTATTAGATTTAAATTATTTAAATTTAAACTTAAATTCTCTAATTTACTTAAAGTATCTTCTGCTCTCTTTTGATAAAACTGCGCCGCCCCCGCAATGCCTATTTGAGCTTCTAGATTATTGATTTTTTCTAATCTTTTTAAATTTTTTATTTTATTTAAATTATTTAAAAAACCAGCTAAGAACCGATATTTCGACACTTGAAATAACTTCTGACAATCTTCAATCATTAAAAATCTAATCGGCGTATTTTTTAAACTTTTTTCCAGCTGGTTTAATCCAAAATACGGGCAAATTAAAAAATCAACCATAAAAAAAACAAGTGCACCGAAAAATCCATCGCGAGCCCACTCAATTCCATAAGACACTGCAGCAGTCGGACCCGTAATCGCCAGGGAGTAAATCACCCCTCCTGTCACGACTAAAAAAACAGCCGTGAACAAAAATCTAGATTTAAACCCAATTAATAAAGCCAAAGACAAAACAGCCAGATTCAACACGGTATAAATTAAAAAATGATCTGAAAAAATAATTAACACTATAAAAATAACAGCGCCCATAACACTGCCTAAAACACATTCCCAAATTGTCTGATGCATTCTTTGAGGCAAGGTCAACGCACCGAAGAGCATGGGCAGCATTAATAAATAGCCATTGTCCAAACCAAAATAACCAATAATTCCAAAACAAATCAGCGCGCTCACAGTCAGCTTTAAGCTCACCATGGCACAATACAGCCGGTAAAAATTAAGGGGATTTATTTTTTTATTAATACGCATCATTAATAAATATATTGGGCCATGGCCCGAATCCATTGGTTTAACTTAGCAAAGCTATTAATTAAAAAAATTTTCGAAGTAAACACCGTCACAATAGAAGTCGCACCGACTCTTAAAACATAATTTTTAGGTAAATTAATTATTTTAATACGCACTGGAAATCGCTGAGCGAGATTCACCCAATTATTCGTTTTATCAATACTGGGTAATAAAACCCCACGCCCATCACTATCTGTACTCACCCCGAGCCCTAAGCTTTCGACCTCACCTTCAAAAATCTGCCCAGGATAATTATTAATCGTCACCCAGACTTTTTGGCCGGGCTGAATTCTCTGCAGATCATTTTCTTTAAAATTAGCTTGAACCCAAAAACTATTTTTAATTAAAGACAGTGCCTGGCCTCCAGTTGAAATATAGGCCCCCTCCTGAACCTGGAGATTACTCACCCAAGCATCAAAAGGCGCTTTCACGACCACTCTCTCATAAGCTAATTGAGCCTGATTTAATAACATCTGTGCTTTGAAAATATGAATATTCATTAAATTTTTATAGTCCTTAGATTCCACAGGAACATCAGGACCTAGTAGTGCTCTAGCTGCAATTAAATTTTGCTGAGCTGAAATTAAATTTTGTTGAGCTAAGACGTCTAAATTTTTGGCTCGATTAAAATTATCCTGACTAATTGCCCCCTGAGCCACTAAAGTTTGCAAGGCTTTAAAATGCGAATCTTGATAAGCCAGATCAGCCTCGGCTTGGCTTACTTTAGCCTGCGCCATTAAGACTCCCTCAAAATATTCTCTAGCCTGCTCTTGAGCTAACACCAAGCCTGCCCGGGCTTGATTTAAATCCAATAAATAAGCTGCTGGGTCTAGCTGAAATAAAACATCCCCCTGCCTCACAAAGCTATTATTTTTAATATTTAAAAATTTAATTTTTCCACTGTCATAGCTCGCAATATTTAACACATAGGCCTGAATCACCGCATCATCCGTACTGGGGGCATACCTATCTAAAATTAAAAAATAGCCGGTCAGTAAAATCACTAAACCCAGCATCCAAGAAGCCCATTTTTTAGGGCTATTAAACCAATGACTGACTTTTATTTTAATCATCTAAAAAATCTCTTTATAAAAAATAAAAAATAAAAAAATTAAGCGCGCGAGCTTAGCCTTATTTAAAATTTTTAAACTATTTAAAACACACTTAAACCACATACTTAAAACATCTTAAAAAACTCTAAACAACTCTAAAAAACTCTAAAAAACCAGCACATAAAATACCTGGACCTAAGGGGATTTTTAAAATTTTATTTTTATTATTTAAATAATTTAAAAAAACATAAAAAATTAAACTAAAGACACTGGCTATTAAAATAATTTCAAATAACTCTTCGCACCCAAACCAAGCCCCTAAAGCGCCTAATAATTTAAAATCGCCATAACCCAAACCCTCTTTGCCTGTAAAATATTTAAACACCCAATAAACCAGCCATAAAAATCCATAGCCCAAGATCACGCCCAAAACGGCTTGATTTAAGCTGGAAAACAAGTGGTTTAAATTAAAAAAAAGACCAGACCATAATAATAAAAAAACTGCTGTATCAGGCAGTCTTAAATATTTAAAATCCATGCAAGATAAATAAATTCCTAAAATTATAAAAATTAATTCAGCGCCTATTTTTTCAAAAAAAATTAAATTAACTCCCAAATTAACTCCCAAATTAACTCCCAAATTAACTCCAACATTAACTTCTGGACCCTAAGCCCTATATTTCATAAACTCGCGATTTAAAATTATTTAAAATTATTTAAGACAATGCAAAATCATCAAAACTATTCCTCTGAAGAAATTCAAAAATTTGATTCCCTAGCCTCTCGCTTTTGGGACACTGAAGCCGAGTTTAAAACCCTGCATCAAGTTAACCCTTTAAGACTAGAATTTATACAAGAGCATTTATCTAATTTTAACTTTCATTTAAATTCAAAATCTCTAACCGGCTTAGACATTGGCTGCGGCGGCGGAATTTTGACAGAATCTTTAGCTTTAAAAGGCGCCCTTATGACTGGAATTGACCTTGCGCCGTCTGCTATACAAACGGCCAAGTTGCATTTATTAGAAACTAATTTAAATCTAAATTTACCTCAGCCGATTCAGATTAATTACCAGCAAATCAGCATTGAAAATTTTCTAGAAAATAATCAAAACCCAAATAATCAAAACCCAAATATTTTTTTTGACTTTATCACTTGCATGGAAATGCTCGAACATGTCCCCGACCCAGAAAGCATTATTAAAACGGCTAGTGAATTATTAAAACCAAATGGATTAATATTTTTTTCGACTTTAAATAGAAATCTAAGAAGTTTTTTAGAGGCCATTATTGGTGCTGAGTATTTATTAAAAATTTTACCCAAGGGCACTCATAGTTATGAAAAATTTATTAAACCTGAAGAGCTAGTCGCGATGGCCCGACAATTTAATTTAAAACCCATAGAAGCCCGAGAGATAAATTATGATTTATTTAAAAAAATATTTAAGTTAAATAAGCCAAAAAATAAAATTAAGACTAACTATATGATTTGTTTTGAAAAAATTTAATTTTTTATAAAATAACAAGCCTGACAAGGCACCCCCACTTCACTACGATGCTGGTCTTATTTTTAATTTTAAATTTTAAATTTTAAATTTTTAAAACTAGCCAGCGGGTTCTTCTCATGAGTCAAAATAATTCCCAAAATAATTCTCAAAATTCTCACACCGCCCACCTCACTCACTTAAAAAATAATATTCATGTATTAGGCGAAATTTTAGGCAAAGTAATCACTGAACAAAGCTCTCAGACTGACTTTGAATTAATTGAAAAAATTCGAGAGCTGTCTAAAAAAACCCGCGCTCATGAAAATATTCCAGCAGAGCAAGAATTATTTAATTTAATTCATGGCTTAAAAGATACTGAGTTATGTTTACTAGCAAGAGCTTTTGGGCAGTTCTTAAATCTTACTAACTTGGCTGAAAGTACGGAACTTGCCCGCAGTCTTCGCCATCGAGAAAATCTATTAGAAAATCTATTAGAGTCAGGAGAAATTCTCCCAGGATCTCCAGAGACTTTATTTCCAGAGCTTTTAAAAAAATCTGGCTTGAGTTCAAAAGAATTATTTGATCAAGTCTGCGCTTTAAAAATATCTTTAGTTCTCACTGCTCACCCCACTGAAGTAAAACGCCGGACTTTAATACGCCAATATCACAAAATTTCTGAATTATTAGAAAGCCAAGACCGGACTTCTTTGACTAGTAATGAAAAAAAATCGATTCAAAATCAGCTCTATCAATTAATTACTGCTATCTGGCAAACGGATGAAATTAGAAGGCAACGCCCCACACCCCAGCAAGAAGCTAAATGGGGTTTCGCAGTCATAGAAAAAATTTTATGGCGGGCTATTCCCAGCTATATGCGAAGACTGGATTCTGCTTTGTTTAATCACACGGGCTATCACTTGCCTTTAGATATCACCCCGATTCGCATGGGTATTTGGATGGGCGGAGATCGTGACGGGAACCCCAATGTGACATCGAAAGTAACTCAAGATGTTTTATTACTGGGTCGATGGATGGCGGCGGATTTATTTTTAAAAGACACGGAAGAGTTAATTCAAAATTTATCCATGCAAAACTGCAATTTAAAATTACGAGAATTATTGGCTCAAGAGAATAAAGAAAATAAAGAAATTAGAAACACTAATGAGCCCTATCGAGTGTATTTAAGACCGCTCAGAGATTTATTAGTAAATACTAAAAATTATTGCGAAGCCCAGTTAGAGGCTGAGTTAAATTTAAATAATTTAAATTATTTTAATAACCCTATTTTGACTGATCTCGAACAACTATTAATTCCTTTGGAAAATTGCAGACAGTCTTTATTAGACTGCAAGGGTCGCGCCATTGCTCAAGGCCATCTCCAGGACATGATTACACGGGCCCATGTTTTTGGATTAAATCTGGCTAAGTTAGATATTCGTCAGGAGTCGATAGAACACAGTACGGCACTGTCACAAATTACAAGAGCCTTAGGTATGGGTGAGTATGATACTTGGCTAGAAGAAGAAAAAATCGAGTTTTGCATTCAAGAATTAAAAAACCCCAGACCCCTTTTGCCTCATGGTTTAAAGCTGGAAGGCTTGAGTCAAGATGTCATTGAGACTTTTAAGATTATTAAAAATACACATCCGGACTATTTGGGCTCTTATATTATTTCCATGGCCAAAAGTGCTTCAGATATTCTCGAAGTCATGCTCTTGCAAAAAATCTGTGATGTTAAGGAACCCATGCCTGTTGTACCTCTATTTGAAACTTTAGAGGACCTGGAGAACGCACCTAAAATCATGAGGTCTTTATTTGAATCTCCTGCTTATTGCCAGCGCATTAAAAACCATCAAGAGATTATGATTGGCTATTCAGATTCTGGAAAAGATGCTGGGAAATTAGCCGCCAGCTGGGCCCAATATCAAGCACAAGCGGCTTTATCAGAACTGGCTGAAAGATTTGGCATTGAACTCACTTTTTTTCATGGTCGAGGCGGTTCTGCCGGTCGGGGTGGCGCACCCGTGCGAGATGCCTTGCTGTCTCAACCTCCAGGGTCTGTTAATGGCCGCATGAAAATCACAGAACAAGGCGAAGTGATTGAGCAAAAATTCGGCATGCCTATTTTGGCGCGCCATAATTTAATGCTTTATACCACTTCGGTCCTGGAAGCGACTTTACTACCCCCCACTCAACCCAAGCCAGAATGGATAGACATCATGAATCTCATGAGTGAAAAATCTTGTGAGGCTTATAGAGCGGTAGTGAAAGAACAATCTGATTTTGTAAGATATTTCAGAGAAGTAACCCCAGAGCCAGAACTAGGACGATTAATGATTGGCTCACGGCCGGCTAAAAGAAAAGCGACAGGCGGTGTTGAAAGTCTAAGAGCTATTCCCTGGATGTTTGCTTGGACTCAAACCCGATTAATTTTACCGGCTTGGCTAGGAGTCGGAGAAGGCATTCAAGAAGCCATCAATCAAGGTTATTTAGATAGTTTAAGACAGATGCTTTCTCAATGGCCCTTTTTCTTTTCTTTAATTGACTTATTACACATGGTCTTAACCAAAGTCGATGCGCCTATCGCCAGTCTTTATGATCGGGAGCTCGCCCCTCCTGAATTAAAATCCTATGGCGAGGGTTTAAGACAAAAATTATTTAATACTCAAAAAGCCATTGAATTATTAATTATTAAAACCAAAGAATCTGAAAAAATGGACAAGTTTCGAGAGACTTTATTTTTAAGAAATACTTATGTAAATCCAATTAATTTAATTCAAATCGAAGTGCTCAAAAGAATGAAAACTTTGGGAGATAATCCTGATTTGTCAGAAGCACTCATGCTGTCTCTCACAGGCATTTCAGCAGGGATGAAAAATACGGGGTGAATAATTTTTATACTTCTATATTTTTAAAACATATTTTTGATTGCCATAATTTAAAATATCCACAGGCGCTATTAAATTATCTAAATCTTTGGGATCTACTTGATATATATAGTCTCCAAAATGTGTTGGGGTCATGAGAATATTTTTATTAAACACCGCTATGTTATTTCCCTCTTGCCGACGGGCTGAAATAAATAACAACCCTGGAAACCCTTCTCGTGCTAGCTTCATACCAATACTTTGAGTTCCTTGATAATCACCTGGAGAAATCAGAAAAGGAAACTCAGCAATTTTTTCACGTAAATCCACAAGGGCGGCTTGGCATTTCACACTGAAAACAGTTCGGACACTGCTGATCATGACTGCTGATTTTTTAGAGATTAAACCCGGACTATCTTTTAAAAAAATCTGCCAATGATAAGCCGTTTCATAAAAACTAGTCTCCAGCTCTAAAGAGCCATACCAAATAGGGAAAGACCCATCACCAAAACGACTAACAGGCCAAGTTCGCTGATCAAAAACATAGTCAATGGCGTTGTACTGAGACTCAGAACAATCAAATCGATTGGAAAAATCCGCAGCTAATTCGGCTTCTTTCCAGTCTTCAGGATCATCACTCAAATCATCAAAGGCATTGAAATTAAGTTTTAAACCCACTGTATTTCTAAAAACTATTTGACCCTCTAAATGCGTAATTTTTTCGATTGCTTGCATATTTTTTTTAAGCGCTTGAACAAGTTTAACCACGATGAATCTCTTTTAAATTTATCTAGTTTTAAAATTTTCCAAATAAGAATGCACTCGTGCTAAACCTAAAAATCCTTCTTGAAAAATAAGCTCAACGGGAGTCTGTCTAAATGCTTGATTGGGCGTTTTCGGCCAGGCGTAAGCCATTTCAATATTCATTGGAAATATTGTTCTGAGAGATTGATGAATAGAAAGCAAAAAACGAACCCGATCATAAATATCTCGATCAAAACGAATGCTAGATAGTCCTTTTTTATAACGGCTAATTGTGGAGTGCGTCTTATGAGACAGGCCCAGCATCTGTGCTTGTTCCTCATAAGTTAAACCCCAATGATCAAAGAGCTTCATGATCATCTGAGTTAACTTCATGGCCCTTTCACCTTCGATTTCTTCGTATTTAGCGGCTAATTGTGATCTCTGTACCATCGGTCTAATCCTCGCTAAAAATATCAGTTTTAGAACTTAATAATACTATATTAATAACTAAAAGATACTAAAACGCAAGAAATTCTATAAAAACTCTACAAATTCAAATTCAGCGCTTGAATATGGCTCTTTGTTTTTTCAGGCGCCAAGCAAAAATAAGTCGAAGCAAAAAGACTCGCGCAGCTAATTAAAAAAAGTAAAAAATAAACCACAAGATCAGAAAGCTGGCCGGTTCCTTGAAAATTTCCAAAATAAGAAATCAAAGCCACGCCAAAAATATAAATCCAGACCCACAGCGACGCTTTGAAATCAAGAGAATCTCCCCGATGTCGACCAAAGAGCGCATAGTAAGACAAGAAAAATACATAGCCGATGATTAATAACAAAGACGTTTTCCAAAGAATCGGCCAGCCACTCCAATAGGTCAGTAAGGTACAAATATAAAAAGCCACGAGCGCCCAAAGCGTCCCGAGGGGTAATTTAAAAGGCCTGTTCAAATTTGGCACTTGCTTCCTTAAAGCTAGCAAACAAACCGGACCTAAGGCATAAGTCAGCGCTAACAACGACGTTAAAAAAGTGGCAATACTGGCCCAGCCTGGAAAAGGGGCGAAAAAGCAGAGGCTTAAGAAAAAATTGACAATAATGGCCGCTTTAGGATTTCCAGAAGGGTTTAATTTTTGAAAAATTTTTGGCGCATAACCAATTTTACTAATGGCATATAAAGACCGAGCGGAGACTGCGCAGTACATAATTGCAGCGGCCATCGGAGCAATGACAGCACCGACATATAAAAAAGAACTCAACCAAGTTAAATGATCCTGATTAATCACTCCAGCCATTGGACTATTTGAACCCATCAGCAATAAATTGGACCAGCCATGCACAAGATTTTCAGGGGTCATAGAGATTAAAAAACTTAGCTGTAATAAAAGATAAATAGACAAACAGGCCAAGATAGATCCAATGGTCGCAAGCGGTACAGTCACTTGCGGTTTTTTCGCTTCACCGGCCATTTCTGCGGCTTGCTTGAAGCCATTAAAGGCAAAAACAATACCCCCTGTTGAAATCGCCGAAAAAACACCATGCCAACCTAAAGGTAAAAAACCACCTGTTGTCGTCCCAGAAATTTTAGGCCAGCTGAAATAATGCACGATAATCACAAGGGCGATAAAAATAGGCAAAAATATTTTACACACGGTCAAAATACTATTGGCCTTCATGAGCAAACGTATGGAATAAACATTAAGCGCGCTGATCATCAAAGCCAAGGCCATCGCCACACAATAACCTAGCGCTGTCAAACCCCCATTAGCTTTAGTTAATGCTGGAAAATAAAAACTAATATATTGAATCACCGCCTGAATTTCCGAGACCATAATGGCTAAATAACAAAGCCAAATAATCCAAGAAAAAATCATCGACACAGAGGTGCCATGAGAAATATAAGGGATTCGGGTTGAAGACCCAGACACTGGAATCATGGAAGAAATTTCCGCAAAGGAAAACGCAATCGTTAATAAAAGCGCCGCACCAATCACCCAAGCGATAATTGATCCATTACCAGCAAGTTTTGCTGAGTAATAAGCGCCAAAAAGCCAGCCGGACCCAATAATCGCGCTGACAGAAGAGAGAAAAAGCGTTGAAGTTCCAAGATGTCGATGGTGCATAGTTTTATGACTTATAGCCTATAGATTAAATCGGGCGTGAATTGTAGGGCTCTTCGAAAAGCAAAAGCAAACTCTTATTTTTAATATTATTTCAAAGCAAAATAATATCGTACTCCTCGCGGGTATAGTTCGCTTCGACTTGAATTTTAATTGGCACGCCAATCTTAGATTCAAGATCTGCCAGTAATAACGCATGCTCTCCCTGTAAACCCACTAATAAATCTTCAGAGATTAAAATTAAATAACCCTCGGCTTTATAATCCGACGCCTCTCGCAGAATCTCTCTGTATAAATCAAAAATCATGCTCTCCACTGTTTTCACTTTGCCTCGACCCTCGCACTGGGGACAAGGTTCACAGAGATGCTGCTCCAAAGACCCTTGGGTTCTTTTGCGCGTCATTTGGACTAAGCCCAAACTGGAAATTTCTGTAATAAAAGTTTTAGCGGGATCTCGCTCTAAAACACGAGATAAAGCAGATAAGACTTGATCACGGTGTTCAGGCAAACTCATGTCAATAAAATCAATAATAATAATTCCACCCAGATTTCTTAATCTTAACTGGCGGCCAATAATTAAAGTCGCTTCCAGATTAGTTTTAAAAATGGTCTCTTCCAGGTTTTTCGCACCCACAAAATGGCCGGTATTAACATCAATCGTCGTCATGGCTTCTGTTTGATCAAAAACGACATAGCCGCCCGATTTTAATAACACTTTTCTTTGCAAAGCTTTTTGAATTTCTGCCTCAACACCGTACATTTCAAATAGAGGCGCCGCCCCCCGATAGAATTCTATTTTTTCAGCCAATCTTGGCACAAAATCTTTGGCAAATTTTGCTAATTCAATACAGCTTGATTCATCATCGATCCAGACTTTTTCAATATCTTCTGACGCGAGGTCTCTTAAAGCCCGATATTTCAAATTTAAATCTTCATAGATTAAACCCGGCTTCTTAGTCTTCGCTGCTTTTTGTTTAATGCTTTTCCATAATTTTTCTAAAAATAAAACATCTTCAGACAAGGGCTGATCTTTCACCCCTTCGGCCACTGTCCTGACGATATAACCCTCTGGATTTTTTTGATCTAAGACTTGATTTAAGACATCGCCGATTAATTTCTGAAGCCGCTCACGTTCGCCGACATCTTGGACCCTTAAAGAAATACCAATATGTTTTAAATCAGGCATGTAGACTAAGTATCGGGAGACCACGGAAAGATGAGTAGTTAACCTGGGACCCTTAGTTCCTAGAGAATTTTTAATCACCTGGACCAATAATTCTTGGCCCTCGTAAACCCATCTTCGAATATCTGCTTCTTTAGAATTCATATCGATTTCTGGGGTATTACTCCCTTCTTCTTTATAGGGCATCAAATCAGACACATGTAAAAAACCAGCTTGTTCTAACCCTAAATCAACAAAAGCCGCCTGCATGCCCGGTAAAACACGCGTGACTTTGCCTTTATAAATATTTCCCAAGAGGCCCTTATCCGCTTCTCGCTCTACAAAGATTTCCTGGAGTAAGCCATTTTCAACCAGGGCTACTCGAGTCTCATAGGCGGTTAGATTAATTAAAATTTCAGAATGAATAAGATGGGACATAATTTTTAAGATATTTCATGAATTTTCGAGCTCAAGATTATATACTCCCGCCCTCTTATTTCCCCAGTAGTAAATCTATTAATCTCTATGAATAAATTTAATCATTTTTTAAAAATCTTTCTAATTGGAAAAAATCTAGATCCGTTTAAACCTGGCTTATTTAAACATGTCGCTTTGATTTCTATTTTCGCTTGGATTGGCTTAGGCGCAGATGGTTTATCTTCTTCTTGCTACGGCCCTGAACAAGCATTCTTAGCTTTAGGGCCCCACACCGCTTTGTCTTTATATATCGCCATTGGCATTGTCATCGCAATTTTTATTATTGCTTTGGGTTATAACCAAGTCTTAGAGCTCTTCCCCACCGGCGGCGGTGGTTATCGTGTGGCTTCTGAATTACTGGGCCCCCAATTAGGCGTGATCTCAGGCTCAGCGTTAATTGTCGACTATGTCTTAACCATCGCTATTTCTTTAGCCAGTGGCGCGGATGCCATTTATAGTTTTTTACCGCTCTCTTGGCAGGCCAGTAAATTATCTATTGAAATCTTCATGGCCTTTATTTTAATTATTTTAAATCTACGCGGCATGAAAGAATCTATTCAGATTTTATTACCTATTTTTATGGGCTTTGTGATCACCCACTTTATTTTAATCAGCTATGGCATTGGGGCTCATGAAAGTAATTTAGGCGCTGTGTTTCACCAAGCCGCTCAGAGCACGCATACTCTAAGTTCTAATATGGGGCTCTTATTTTTATTAGCCTTTGTCCTCCATGCTTATTCTTTAGGCAGCGGGACGTACACAGGCCTTGAAGCGGTTTCTAATAATATTAATAAATTAGCTGAGCCTCGCGTTAAAACCGGCAAGATAACCATGCTTTACATTGCTATTTCACTTTCTATTGTCGCAGCAGGAATTACGCTTTTATATTTACTCTGGAATGCTGTCCCAACTCCAGGAGAAACACTCAATGCGGTCGTATTTTCAAAAATACTAGGCGGCTCTCCCTGGGGACATGCCGGTTTAGTCATTACTTTATTATTTGAAGGCGGAATTTTACTAGTCGCTGCTAATACAGGCTTCTTAGCAGGCCCCGCTGTTTTGGCCAACATGGCTCAAGACAACTGGCTCCCCAGAAAATTTAGATTACTGTCTTCGCGCTTAGTTACTAGCAATGGCGTTTGGGTCTTCGGAGTCTGCGCCATCCTGGTTTTATTATTATCTAAAGGCATGGTCGATTGGCTAGTAGTCTTGTACAGCATCAATGTCTTTATTACTTTTACTTTGACTTTACTGGGCTTAACTATTCACTGGATGAAATATCGCTCTGGACCCCACGGGTCAAAACATTGGGTTTCCAGATTAATCACAGCACTGATTGGATTTATTTTAACCGGCAGTATTTTAATTATTACTATTACGAGCAAATTTACTTCCGGTGGCTGGGTCAGCCTAGTGATTACTCTAATGGTCATTATTTTTTGCTATGCCGTTAAAAATCATTACAACCGAGTGGGGACTGTTTTAAAACTCTTACAAAAAGAACTAGCTCCGCCTTTAAAAAATACAAATATCATTCTCACTCCACCCCACTTAGATCCTCAAAATCCTACCGCTTTAATTTTGTTAGATTTTAATAAAGCCGTTGGTATGCATACGCTTTTCTGGATCATGAGACATTTTGGAAAGTATTTTAAAAACTATGTATTTATCAGCGTCGGCCAAGTCAATATTGAAAATTTTCAAGGTGAAAAAAGTTTAAACCGCATGACTGAACAAGTAGAGCAGAACTTAAATTACTTTGTGACCTACTGCCATCAGCATGGGCTTCCAGCCATGAGCTATTCAGCCTATGGCCCCGATGTCATGGAAAAATTAGCTGAACTTTCTATTCAGGTTCGCCATGATTTCCCCAGTCATATTTTCTTCGCAGGTCAACTCAGCTTTGAAAAAGACACCTGGTTTAAAAGATTATTACACAATGGCATGGCTTATAACTTCCAGAGAAAATTACACTCAGAAGGCGAGCAAATTTTATTACTACCCATGCGATTAAAAGGCTAGAAAACTAAGAAATAACACACAAATAAAAAGCGCCTTTTGAGCGCTTCTTATTTCTGCTTTATTGGCAGATTTTATCCAATTAAACAGAAGTAGGAGTAGTAGCAGTAGGAGCCTCTCTTACAGGAGCAGGTAGATCAGCGGGACATGCAATGCCGTATACAATCGCACAGCCAGCAACAGCAGATGGCTGGGATGATTTGGAGCTTTTTGGGAAACTTAAATTGAATGACCTAAGAAAATATTTTCCATTTGAAAATGGGACTCCCAGCGATGACACGCTTAGGCGTTTTTTCAGAACACTAGAT